>Ga0316190_10000046_pt1 | contig 63944 bp, 44 predicted proteins | sample Eddworburrow2_MG_FD_204929 | JGI IMG/M metagenome (GOLD analysis project Ga0316190, IMG submission 204929) | Coastal sediment microbial communities from Maine, United States - Eddy worm burrow 2 | ecosystem: Environmental > Aquatic > Marine > Coastal > Sediment | place: USA: Maine | collected...
CATGGTCAAACAACCTTAACCGTTCCTCTAAAACATTTCGACTTTGACTATGAAAGTCAGCGTGATCAAGCACTTCCCAAGATAACGCTTTGGTGTCTTCCGGCATCCCTTGAGTATAAAAATGGCCGCAACAATCATATAACTCCCCAACGTATTCCTCAGGTGTTGAAAGCGGCAGAACAGGGTTTGATGGATCGATATTAATCGGCGATACATACAGCTTCACATTCGGGTGCGCTTCCTTCAAATAAAACCGACAGATTCCGGTGATTGACTGTAAGCCCGCCGGAAGAAGATCGAATTGAATTTGCACCCAATCACTCCACTCCTTTTCCTGTAGAAGAATCTTTTGCTCCATAATCTCAATTCGGGCTGTCTTATTCGTCGGATCACGATAAAAATCAAACTTGACCAAAGCGTCAGGGCTGCCTTCGATAAAAGTATTTTTCGGACCCACGATACTCGACTCAAAGCCATTGTTAAGCAAGCGAACAGGGTAGACAACGCCGCCTGTTATCTCATTCTTGTTGGCGGGCGGAGAGTCGGTGTAATAAGAAAAGGTGCCCCAGGTGCCAAGTAAATCCGGTGTTCCCATTCCGCTGAGTGTTTTACCTTTGGACTCAACTGGCGGATAATTTGCCGGAACTTTGAACACTGTTGTCGGAATGCCATTTTCTTCCAGGATGTTCCAGAAGGCAGTTCCTTTACGCAAATTTTTCACATGACCGCTGGAAAGAGGAATAACCCACTTGCCAATTTGAATGGTTTCAGTTGAACCTTCTGTTTCTGTTGTTGATGAAATCGGAATCATTAATGTCGGGTCGCGGTGCAAAAAGTCATAGATGCCGTGTCCACCCGGATTCATTCCAGTAATAAAATTAGACCATGCCACAGGACTTTGTGGAGGCATACTGGTTCCCAGTGGTTTGAAATCGCCAATTCCGCTTAATCGCTTAAAATTTGGCAACCGTCCTTCCGCCATATACTTTGACAATAAACCGTAGTCAACGCCGTCAAAGCCCAAAACAATGACCTTCTTTCCGCCGCTTGCGGAAATCGTTTCGCTATCACCACAGCCGACGAGACAAAAAACAGAAATTACCAATAAAGTCAACAGCTTTGCGGAGTTTGATAACTTTCTATTCATTTCCAGGAGTTACTCCTCCTTTTGGGGATTCCTTTACTTCGTCCGTTGAACTTCCGTTGGCCGCATTCGCTCTCTCAGCGCCTTCATTTGCAAAAATACTTTGCCCTTTCATATAAGCAGGTTTTTGCACGCCGAAAAGATCCAGCGCAGTTGGCGCCATATCGAGCAGAGATGGGGTTGCAGCCGTCATTTTACGATTGGTGAAAACCACGCCGGGCGCCTGCTTGGGGTCAATACAGTGATCGCCGCTCCAAGCCTTGGTATTATCATCAAAAATCACATCATCAATGACACCTGTCGCGCCTTTCCACGAGATTCGATAACCCGGATTGTATCCGCTGATCAAATCAGGTCCCTCGTTGGTGTAGGGGCCATTGTATATTTTACTGCTATCGTACATCTCGGCAATGGCGCTTTCTCCCTTCTCAGGATCCTTTAGCCCTGACAGTTTTTCAATCAATTCTTCCTTGAGCTTTTCGTACTCGGCGCCAGGTTCAATCAGTCCCTCTTTCTCACGACCCTTAACGTTGAGATAAATACCGGCAAGTCCAAAAGCAAAAGCCTTGGTCTTCTGCCAGTCAACGCCTTGAAAAAATTCACCTGTTTTATCAACACCGGCTTTCAAAGTCAGATATCCGTTTTCTTTCAACCAGACATTCAGATTAACGCCGCGTTTAAATGACTTGAAGCCATGATCGGAAATCACCATAAAATAATCTTTTTCGCCAATTTTTTGCATGGCGCGGCCAACCAGGCCGTCCATTTTGATATACATCTCTTCAATCACATTCTTATACTTTTCCGTTTCCTTGCCGACGTTTGCCGGATGGTCATCGTCAAGGGTGCGAAAAAACATGTGCTGAACCCGATCGGTTGCGTCAATTACGACAGCGCAAAAGCCCTTCTTTGTTTTATCAAGCGCATGAAAGAATTGCCGCTCCCTCTCATCATGAATCAGGTAAGCCTGCTCAAGAAAAGCCTCTTCATTCAATATGCCTTCATTCAACGACCAAGTGTCTTCAGCCAAACCCAGCGTGGCAAATTTGCCGTGCAGCTTAGAAAGATAAACGGAGTAAAAATAGGGATATGAAATCGGCAGAGCCGGTGATTCAGGGTCAATATTGATCGGCGTCATGTAGAGACGAAAATGCGGCTCAGTGTCAAGCAGATAAAAACGCGCAATTCCCTGAACCTTAATGCCAAAACCCGCCTTAAATTTGAGCTCGACCCATTCTGTATACGTATTTTTTTTGAGTGCCACCTTTTCTTTATCTATCACAAGTTCCGCCTCATCGCCAGCGGTGACATTGATCACAAAAGGCAGTTTCATCTGCTCCTTTTCCTTTGTGATAGAATTTTCAGGACCTTTGATGAAGCCTTCTATTCTGCTTCCATTTCTGATAACAATGGAAGTGTCTCCGCCTTCCTGAATGGGATCAATCGTATCGTCCGTTGTAAAAAGGGAAAAAGTTCCTTGGGTTCCCCATAGATCAGGCGCGCACATGGCAGAGAGCATTGCGCCGTTAAATTTCTCAGGCGGGAAGGTAATTGGAACGCGCAAAACATGACTAAAAATGCCATTCTCACCAAGAATCTTCCAAAAACTTTTGCTGCGCCGCAGAAATCGTACAATCGGCTTTCCAAGGGGTATTTCATACTTGCCTAGCGAAAGACTGCGTTTTGACTCCGTGACTTTCGACGAAGAAAGCTCAGGCATATACGTTTGTTTATGGCGGGAAAGAAAATCAAAAATATTATGTCCCCCGGCATTAACCCCGGTTGCAAACGCAGACCAGGCCACAGGCGAAAGCGCTGGATAACTGGTCTGAAGATGATTATATGAGCCTTGTTCTTTGAGCTTTTGCAAGTTAGGCAGCTTGCCTTCTTTCAGGAGTCTTTCCGTAATCGTCGGCTCCAAACCATCCAAGCCCAAAATAACCAGGCGGTCAGTTTTGGCATTTACAAAAGCCTTTCTTCTGCGAAAAAAACGAATTATAATACGAGCTGGCCAGGTCAGCAGAGTAACAAATGCCATAAAGAAACTGGCAAACATCATCAGGAAGGAAGTTACAAACGCGAAACCTGCTCCGGGACCAATGTAAGCCCAGGCCGGTTGCGCGTCACATAGTAAAAAGAAACCGCTCAAAAACAAACAGACCGCGATGAAACAACGTGTCATCCTTTCTCCGTTTCCGTTCAGGTAATCATAGATTTCAGGAAATTTGCAAACGCGAGATCTGAGCAAATACCATACCACTCCCGGTTGCACACTCTTCCAAATTTCTATTTATACTCTACTTGCTTAAATACCAAAAACAAGAAGAGCCATACAATATCCCAATGTTTTACATCGGATCAAGATTACGATCAAAATGTAACACATTGAAACAATAATTGACTCGTAAACTTATAAAAATTTCGGCTTTCAACTTTCTGTTCATGCTGCCCAAAATGCAACTAACCCGCTCGGCAAGACCTGCCTTTCAAAAAACTATGCATACTCTCAACGCGAGCTTGTCTTTTTTAGCTGCAATAGGACACCTTTTGAACGGGGTTGCTTTTGGTAAACGTTTGAAAGAATTCCCTGTCTGGCAAAAGGAATACATTGAAACAAAAGCAAGTTGAGCCTTCATCGTCAACGCTGGAAGAAACATTAGCGTCAAGCCTGCCACAGTCATTTTTTAAGAAAAATGCCGCATTACGGTTAAGGAACCGTACCATTCGATTGCGAACTTCAGACTACTCGAACTATTTCAAAATGGCGACTGAGCGTAAACTGAGGAATTATTGCGAGCATCTCATCGAGAACGACACTCGCAATAATATAGATTTAAACTAAACCCTGATTTTTGTAATAAATATCTCTAAACAGGAACAACGTTGTTTGCGCAGGGTCCCTTTTGGCCTTGGCCTACTTCAAATTCAACCGACTGGCCTTCATTAAGAGTTGCATATCCCCCACCACTCTGTATTTCAGAATGATGTACAAAAAGATCTTTGCCGCCATCTTCGGGAGTGATAAAACCAAAACCTTTGTCAGCGTTAAACCACTTTACTGTACCTTTACTCATTTCTTTCTTTCCCTAACTTGTTTTAATTTAACTAGTGATGATTTATTTATATTGTGCAACATGAATGATTATGCATAAATATCAATTTTACTACATTTAACAAAACCGTACAACTTACCAGTCGAATAGGGCAAATGCAAATCAATTAACAAAAAAATAGCTTAAACTCACTTTCATTGAACTCCCATTCCGGTCTTTGCACTGTTTTTGACACTTATTACGCGCAGAAAATTCAGATTACTTCATCGCTTCTCGCTTTTAAGCACCACACGAACGAAACTTATCTAAAAAAATTGACCTTTCAAAGTGATTCGCCGGAGTTATTCTTGTAGGAGACCTTTAATTTCTTTAGCAGACAATGACTTACTGACTATCTTCCAGTTTGCCACATGCTACAATTCCCTTAACACTCTCTCAAGATACAAATTTCATTTTCAAAGCAATGCCCAACGCATGGTAAATATAAATGATCGAACTTTTTGAGCCTTTTTGAGCGTCGTGTTCTCGTAATTTATATTGTACAAAAAAATATTTAATTGTCAAAATGTTTTTTTCTAAAAACTCAACAAAATTGACCTTTCAACCTTTCCCAAACAAGACATTTAAAATATCGTTTGAGTGATAGCGCACTAAAAAACCGGTTGCGTCCCATAATCGGAAACAACAAAACAAGTAAAGTATGGTATGGTTTTATGAAAAGAAAAAATGGATGATAAACGCCTGATCTCAGCCAATGAATCCACTTACAGCTTAGGTTTGACCTTATCCTCCACTTCTGACCCCCGACATGAGCGTTTTTCGCAATCCCGTCTTTCCATCATTTCAATCTTCCCGGCGGCTCAGGCAAAGCCTGGCCATCGTTGGCATCGCCCATGCTTGATTTAACTGCGAGAAAAACTGCGCCTGCTCCCAAAACCAGCGCGCCGGGAACACCCCACTTTTTCAAAGCTGTTTTTCCGCCTTTGCCATCAAGCGCCTGCATGATTAGCGCAAGAGTGTCGGCTTGACCCGCCACAAGAACCAGCGGCAATAATTCTTCCTTATAGCCGGCGCGCGTAATTAGTAAATCGTAGTCACGGTCAATCATATCACAAATTTTCAGCGGGCTATTTTTTTCATACAACAAGCTGTCCCCTTTAACAGCGGAAATCTTTGCGTCAGGCGGCTCTGTAAAAATTCGCAGCGAACCGACATTTTTATCGCGCATTGCATAAAACGGTTCGGTCAAATCTGGAGGAATAATCTTTTCATCTAGCAAACGTTCAGGATCGACTCGAATCGCCTCCAAAAACATGGCTTCAACTTCAGTTTTTGGCGCGTTTTGGCGAAGCAGGACAAAACCGGTATAGACAAAAGCTTCAAAGCAATACTCTTTTTTTATATCCGCGCTGTCTGTAACTTTTTTCAAAGATTCAATTGACTGCTTAAACTTGGCATCCCAAAAAAACTTTTTGCCATGAATTAAATATTGCACCGCTTCATTTTGCGCATGCCCCTCAGAGGAACCGCCAATGCAAAAAAGCATGGTCAAAATCACCGCGACATTTCCATATTTTTTCATAATCGTCTGCATTTTTACCTCAACAAAAGAATTTTACGGGTGCGAACAAAATCACTCGCCTGAATTTGGATAAAGTATACGCCTGTTGCTATTTCAATGCCCGCTTGATTGCGTCCATCCCAATTGATTCGATATACGCCTGCTTTTTGCTCTGAATTCTCAAGTTTTCGCACGGTTTTCCCAAGAATATTCACCACGGCAATTTTCACATGGCTTGTAATCGGCAGCTTGTAGATAAACGAGGTGCCCGCGTTGAATGGATTGGGAAAGTTCGGGCTGAGCGAAAACGCTTTGGGAACGCGCCCGTCAACCGAATTGTGCGCCGAAATAAAAGCATCCGTTCCAACGATTAACTCAAACTCGCGTGACTCTCTACCGCCTTGAATGAGGTATGAACTTTCCGGAGACAAAGTTACGCTGCGCAAAAGCTCATAGTCAAACAATTTCGCCCGCATCCTACCCGGAAGCGTGGATAACCCCTCAAACCGCAATTCAATAGCTTCATCCGGAGAATTTGACTCAACCTCAAATTGCCAGGATTGGCCGTCGACGAAAGCAGGCCGAAAATCGGTTTTGAACATGTTGTTGAACTTACCCCAATCACTTCTCGGAAAGCGAACAGACACAAAATCACTAACCTTGTGCGGCTCTGGAAAATCAAACCTGTCCCAACCTTCCACTGCTTTTGCGCTTACTCCAATGCCGGCGTTGTGATCAGAGGCGGTTGCAGATTCAGCATGAATTCCAATGCGCCAGGCAATATCCGCATTTGTAGATTTTGATTGAGCGGCGTTTTTCGACCATGGTTTGAGCGCCAACTTCATTTGATCTGCATCGCAATAAAAAGAATACCCTTTCCATGGTTCAATTGTGAGAACCTGATCGGGCAAAACCCAAGCGCCATCGTAGGTGAAGGGGCCGCTGAGATCACTAGAGTCGCCGTCAATTATTTGAATTTGATCAACTGAAATTGGAAAGGTAAACGGAGATCCGACATCATTCCAACCACGCGTCAATGTGATTTCGAATGGACGATTTGAGGGCGCTGAAGCGCCAATTCCCGAATCAAGATTATTTATTGTCTTTTTTGATATTAGCCAAAAAACGCGCGACAACGAAAAATTATCAATATCAGGATATTCGCGATATTTCCCGCTGCTGGAGACATACTGAAATAGCCGCCAGTTGCCCGCGTCATATTTCCCAAGATCATCTTCAAGCACGGCTTGTGGCGACGGGTTGTCGAGCAATACCGGAATGGAAAGCATGCGATAGTTTTGCGCGCTGCTTCCTCCTGGCTGCACAGCAGACCGCACCAGCCCCACCCCGCCATTGCCTGTAATACGCGCGGAGACATTATATGGCATCGCCTGCCAGTTGTAAGATGGTTGCCGAACAATACTGGCGCCATCACTGACTTCAACATAGTAATGAATGCCTGTTTCATCAATTTCATTGGCGGAAAGGGTTGCAACATAGCTGTCGCCGCCGCTATTTATCATCTGTCTGCTGAGAAAAACAGATGCGCCGCCAGCCCGAAAAAATAAATTCGCGGAAAGAACCTGTATATCATCGTTGATTTGCGCGCTGACAATTAGGGGTTGACCCAGTTCAACGTTCGGCATTGGTGTATGCAAGATTGTCGGCAGCGTCGGGTCACTGTAATTAGTGTCGACTCTGGTTATGGATTCAGCTATATTTAAAATGGCTTCCACATTTCCAACACTATCAATTGCAAGCGCTTCAAAACCATAGGTCGTCCCGTGCGCGCCTATATATTCAAACGAATTGCCTTGAATATTCTGGAAGGAATTGTCCCAATCGCCGCCATTGGTTTGAATACGTAAATTATAAAGGCCAGACAAACCAGATCCGGCTCCATCATCAGCCAAGCCGTCCCATTGCACTAAAATACTCCTCAGGGAGGTTATCTCCGGAGAGCGCGCAATTGCGCCGGTTGGAGCGGTAGCGTCGTATCGCAGAACAATGCGCCCAGCGGTGCGATAATCTACGTTGCCTAGGCTATCCTGAAGCCAAACATACAGGTTTTGTCCATTTTCAGCGCCGACAATTACACGCAAATCAGCGCCTGAAAGCAAAGTTCGACTGGTGTCAAAATCAGCGACCGGCTGGCCGCCCAATTTCATGAAAGTTCGCGCAATGCCGCTTTGGTCATAAGGTTGACTCCATGTAATTGCAAAATCAGGCGACTTTTTCCACGGGCTTGGGTTAGCGCCATCCGCCATTAAATTCAGGGGCGAACCCGGAGCGGCAATATCGTCTCCCGTTGTATCGATTATTGTAATTGTTTCGGCTGCGCCTGTAAAGAGCTCCACATTTCCGGCATTATCAATTGCTGCGGCTTCAAAACCATAAACACTGTTGTGGCGCCCTGGAAATATTGAAGAGACACCCTGAAAATTGGTCAACCAAGCTGTCCACGGTCCATTATTTTCCTGAACGCGCACATTATATGCACCACTAATACCTGAGCCAACTCCATCCGAAGCTGTATTGTCCCAGGAAACCTGAATAAGCAATGAACTGGAGGTGTTTTGTGAACGCGCCGTGGCGCCAATGGGCAAGGTCTTGTCGTAACGCAGCCAAACAGAGTCGGCATTATTAAAATTGATATTAGACGAACTGTCTTGCAGCCAAACATATAACATTTGGCCATTTTCCTGGGCAATCTTGAGGTTAAGCGACGTTTGATTATTCACTGAACCGATGATGTCAAAATTTGACAGCGGCGGCGAACCTAGCTTAAAAAAAGCCGCCGCTATTCCACTTTTGTCAACAGGGTTTTGCCATGTAACGTTAAATTGATCGGTATTTTGCCAAGGACTAGGACTGGCGCCGTTTGCCAACAGATTTACTGGTTTGGGCGGCGCGTCTCTGTCGATAGAAGTATCGATTTGTGTGGCCGTTTCTGCTATATTTACAAATGTTTCCCGATTGCCCAGATTATCATAAGCAGCCGCTTCAAACGCATAAGTCAAACCGTGTTGCCCGGTGAATATAGCTGATTTTCCGGAAAATCCGGTCAACCAGGCAGTCCACTGACTATTGTTGATCCTGACCTGTATGTCGTAGCGTTCGGACAAGCCGCTGCCCGTTCCATCCGAGGCGCCATCCCAGGTGACAATAAATGTGGGCTGGTCACTTACTGCGGGAGAATTTGCAATTGCCCCAACTGGACTAGTCGAATCCAGGCGCAACGATTGTCCGGCAAATCCTGTCAGGTTTCCCGCGCTATCGCTGACTGTTAAGGCGACAGGATAGGTTCCGTCAACTGCAGATTGAATATTCAGCGTTGCAGTCACGGTCTGGTTTAACCCTGATGAAAGCGGATTTATCAACCTGGAACCCAATGAGCCAAAATCAAAAACACTGTTTGCGGCGTTGATTTCACTGTATTGCGTCTGCGCATCAAACGAGGCGGTATTTTTTTGATTATACCAATTTGGCGCAAATTCAGGCGACGGATTGACAAATGTCAACACGGTAATTGTCGGCGCCAGCGTATCAACCACCAGACGCCTGACTTCAGAAGTCGCTCCGAAAGCCACGCCATCATGAGCGGAAATCCGCCAAAAATATTCCTCATCACCCAATTGAGTGGCGACAGCATAAGAGATGACGCCGTTGCCCTGCGCAACAGGCGGCGCTGGCGTAAAACCACTAATATTGCTTCGCGAGTCAACTGACAAAACAATGGAGGAAAAATTTTGGTCACTGGCAAATTCGACCAAAAAATGCAGGTTGTCCCCTTCCTGATCAGTTGGAATGAGCCAACTTAATGCGATTGGCTGCTGTTGAGGGTTGAAATGGGTATTCTGTAAAGGGCTTATCAAAGCTGGCGCTGCGGGCAAATTATTGGGCGGAGGCGATGAATTGGTGTATATCTGAAATGTATCCGAACCTCGATTTGCAACAGCAATATCCAGGCGGCCATCTCCGTTAAAGTCGGCAATATTGACGGCGCGCGGCTGTTGTTGGGTCGCATAAGTTGAATTTATCGCAAAATTTCCGGCTGCATCGTTCAGCAAAACATTAAAACTATTCGCCCCATGACTGGTTACAACCAGATCAGCGTCGCGGTCTCCATCCAGGTCGCCCGCCACGATGGAAAAAGCGTCAACATCAGTCGGATAATCAACAGCTGGTTGAAAATTGCCGCCACTATTAAGCAACACGGAGGCGGAATTATCAACCCGGTTGCAAACCGCAAGATCGATAAAATTATCACCATTCAAATCATGCCCGGTTATAACACGCGGGGTTTGACCAACTGAAAAAGTTTTCTGATTAATAAATGCGCCAAGACCGTCGTTATCAAAGGTAATAATCTGATTGCTGCCGGAAGTTACAAGCGCAATGTCTACATCACCATCATTGTCAAAGTCAGCCAACAAAATCGACTCAGGAGCTATTCCGCTTACCGGATAGTCCAGCCTGTTTTGAAAAACGGCATTGCCATTATTAAAAAAAACACTGAAACTGTTACCAGACAAATTAGCAACGACCAGATCCAGAGCGCCATCGCCATCAATATCCGCATGTTCAGCCCAGACGGGGCTTGCCCCAGTAGTTTTTGTATCGCTCAAAACATAAGTTCCGTCCCCGTTATTTTGGTAAACAAGAAGCGTTGAGTCTAGTTCGGAGGGAATTGCAACGTCGAGATCGCCGTCAGAATCATAATCCGCCATATTCATAGCGCGCGGCGAACTGCCTGTCAATAGCGTACTCAGATTACTAAAAGATCCGCCATTGTTCGCCCAGACTTCCGCGCTTTCAGCTTTATTATTAACAATCACCACATCCGCCTCGCCATCCTCGTCAACATCGCCGACCGCGATAAAATGCGGGGCGCTGGATCCATTAAGCGCATAAGTATTGTCAAGCGTAAAATCGACGCCCGCCCGCTGTGTCTGAATAAAAAATGACCACTGATAAGCATTCGAAAGTCCGGTTCCGCCGGAAGTGATGCCGCCGGTGAGAATAACGTGAACGCGCTCTCCTGCGGCATATTTTAAAGAGGCGCTGAATGTGGCGACGCGTGTATTCGCCTCATAATTATAAACGCCTGAATGGAAACCTGTTATATCGCCAAAAACACGAAAATTCGCGCTTGAGATTGAGGCAATATCGATATCCTGATTGAATTGCACGGAAATGTCAACGACATCCGCATTTCCAAGCGTAAAAGCTGCCGGCGAAAAACTTGTCACCTGAAGCGGTTGAGCAATTGCATAGCTGTATGCGCCTAGTAAAAGGCTAAGGTGTAAGAGTCGATACATAATTTGTCTCAGTTCTATAAGTTAATATGACAACCCACAGTTGGATGAAAGCGCCAAAAGAGGAAACATTTGCAAGGTATGGTCAAGTCTTAAAATCTTTCTTTAATACAACAAAGATAAGCGCAACAAACTTCAAATGCGTAGATCGCTTATCAGGGTTTGGCGACAAGCAGACGCCCACCGGAAACGCTTCTAACAAAACTTCTTAATTTTGAATTTGGAAAAAGAGTTTTTTACGCTATATTATGAATGAACGTTCATTCATTCTTGTCAGGTTTATCATCCAAACGGTTTTGTAAAAATGGCTTATTCACACAACAAACGCGACCGCATTTTGCAAGCGGGCGTTCAGGTCTTTGCCCGAAAAGGATTTCACAACAGCCGAGTCTCCGAAATCGCCCGACACGCCGGAGTCGCCGACGGCACCATTTACCTCTACTTTAAAAACAAAGTTGAAATTCTTATTTCTATTTTTGAAGAAGAGATGGAAAAAATTATTAATGAAGTTCAAATTGCTGTATCGTCGCAAACCACAAGTGAGTCTCGCTTAAAAGCATTCATTCAAACGCATCTTGAAATTGTCAGAAAGAAGCCCAAGTTAGCTCAGGTTTTTCATTTGGAGTTGCGACAGAGCAACCGGTTCTTAAAAGAATATAGCGGAACAAAGCTGCGTGAATATTTGACGATTCTTTCTGGTTTATTTGAAGCTGGCCAGGCGGAAGGAGCATTTTCCGCCGCAATACCCGCAAACATTTTCAAACGAGCATTGTTCGGCGCGCTTGATGAAGTGGCGACGCACTGGGTATTATCAAAAAATAAAAAATATGATCCGGTTGCGTCGGCGGAACAGATCGCAAACATTTTTTTGTATGGCGCGCGCATTTCTCCAAAGCACAAATAAGGGAAAAAATGGAAAACAAAACAGAACAACAAACCAAATCAGAGGCGAGAAAATCCGTCGGCGCTTTCCGTTTCGAATTAAAGGACGGCGTTGGCCTATTAACGATTGATGTTCCCGGCGCGAATGTAAACATCATGTCAACGCCGGTAATGCTGGAACTCCATGAGCGACTCAATGAGCTAAAGAATCAAACCGACATCAAAGCGCTGATTATTATTAGCGGCAAACAAGACAACTTTATCGCAGGCGCCGACATTCAGGAGATTTCCTCTATTACCGACGCAAAAGATGGCGCCCAAAAAGCGCAACAGGGACAAGCGCTCTTTCAACAGATTTATGACCTGCCCTTTCCGGTGATTGCGGCCATACAAGGCGCTTGTGTCGGCGGCGGACTGGAAATGGCGCTGGCCTGCCACTTCCGCATTGCGAAAATACATCCCAAAACACGAATAGGTTTGCCTGAAGTGCGTCTGGGCATTTTACCCGGTTTCGGCGGAACGCAAAGATTGCCCAGGTTAATTGGCATCAGACAAGCGCTTAGCCTTATTTTAACCGGGAAGCTCATCTCAGCAACACAGGCGGGAAAAATCGGTCTGGTCGACAAAGTGATTCCCGACAATAACAACTCTTTGCAAGCTGAAGCCGAAGATTTCGCCAACAGCATTTCAAAACAGTTCCGGCGACGCGCCTGTGAAGACAGAAGAAGCGCAAAACGGCTCATCGACATTTTTTTTGAATGCACGCCCATCGGTTTAAAATACATGCACAAAAAAGCCACAGAGAAAACGCTGCATTCCACCAAAGGCTTCTATCCCGCTCCTTTAAAAGCGTTAGAGGCTGTTTTTTATGGCTTTGGCAGACCACTCCAGGAAGGCTTGCTCAATGAAGCGCAACTGCTTGGCGAACTGATCGCAAGTGATGTCAGCAAAAACTTGATCAGTATTTTTCATCTTTCTGAAGATCTAAAAAAGCAATCCGTCGTAAAGAATAGCAATGTTGAGCCGGTCAAAATTACGAATGTTGGCGTGGTTGGCGCAGGCGTAATGGGCGGCGGCGTCGCACAACTGTTCGCCTACAACGATTTCCCTGTCGTTATAAATGACATCAACCCGCTCGCGCTGCAAATAGGGCTTGGAAAAGCCCGGCAATTGTTTGCAAGAAGCGTAAAGAAAAAAAAACTGACCCCATCAGAAAAAAACCGCAAAGCCGCCTTGCTGACTTCGTCAAACGAGTTGAAAGATATTGCAGAAGCAGACTTTATTGTCGAGGCGATTGTCGAAAACCTTGAGATAAAGAAAAAAGTTTTTGCCGAACTTGAAAGCAAAGTAAAAGAGTCGGCAATTCTCGCTTCCAACACCTCCTCCCTGTCCATTGGACAAATAGCCTCCGATTTAAAAAGGCCGGAACAAGTCATCGGCTTCCATTTTTTTAATCCCGTCCACCGGATGCCGTTGGTGGAAATCATTCGCGGAGAAAAAACCTCCGATGAGACAACCATTACCGCAGCGGCGCTTGCCCGAAAATTAGGCAAAATGCCTGTGGTCATAAAAGATAGCCCCGGCTTTCTGGTTAACCGAACGCTTGGCCCTTATTTAAACGAAGCTGGTTTGCTTTTGGAAGAAGGCGTGAAAATTCAACAAATTGATAAAGCGATAACAAAGTTCGGAATGCCAATGGGACCGCTCGAACTTCTCGATGAAGTCGGCCTTGATGTTGCCGGAAAAGTCGCGCAAATTTTGCAGGGCAGCATAACAGATCGTGAAATCGTCGTTTCGCCTGTCATTGAAAAGCTAATCAACAGCGGCCGTTTAGGCAAAAAGAGCGGCAAAGGCTTTTACAGTTATCAGGGTGGACAAAAAAAATCCGATGAATCCGTATATCAGGTTTTGGCAGTTAACCCAAACGGCGCGCCTTCTGAAAACGAAATTGTAAATCGTTTGCTTTTTGCAATGCTGAAAGAGGCCGTCCATTGCTTGGAAGAAAGTGTTGTGAGTCGGGTTGGCGACCTGGACGCCGCCATGATTTTTGGCATTGGATTCCCACCGTTTCGCGGCGGTCTTTTGAAATATGCGGATACGCTTGGTCTGAATGAGTGCAAAAGCCAATTCGAGAAATTACACGAAAAACACGGAGATCGGTTTGCCGCGCCCGCAATGATCGCTAGGCTGACAAAAGAGAAGGCCAGCTTTTATTCCACCCGCAAGCAGATATGACTCAAACAAAGACAAGGCATCCATTCTGAAGTTTGTGTTTCAGGGCGTTGAATTCAAGATGCGACTTCCGTCTTTTTTTAACCTGCGCTGGCCGTTCCCATGCGCGCGGCTCGCAATGAACCAGGAGAAGCAGTTATGTCAAATGACAAAACACATCGCAAGAGCTTTACTAAATCGCTGTTTGCAGGAAGAATTGAACAGAGCTTAGTTTTTCCCTTTACCCGTTTGCGCGATGACAAAGATAGTTTGAAAATCATCTTAAATAGTCTTCGTGAATTTGCCAAAGACAATATTAATGCAGTGGAAATTGATCGCACAAAAAAAATTCCCGATAAGATTTTAAAAGGACTGGCTGAACTTGGCATTTTCGGTATGATCATTCCCGAAGAATATGGCGGATACGAATTCTCGGCGACTGCCTACAACCGTGTTTTTGAAGAAATTGCCGCTATCGACGCCTCCATTGCCGCAACATTTGGCGCGCATCAGTCAATCGGGCTGAAGGCGCTGCTGCTGCACGGAACAGAGGAACAAAAAAAGCGCTTTCTGCCCAAACTGGCCACTGGTGAACATTTGGCTGCGTTTGCTCTCACAGAACCCGGAGCCGGCTCTGACGCGGCAGGCATTCAAACCACCGCAGTCCTCAACACCGACGGTAAGTTTTACACGTTAAATGGCGGAAAAATCTGGATTACCAATGGCGGCATCGCCGATATTTTCACGGTTTTTGCAAAAACAAAAGTGAATGATGAAGAAAAAATTTCGGCGTTTATTGTAACGCGCGATATGGAGGGTTTTTCTTCCGGAAAAGAAGAAGCAAAGCTTGGCATACGCGGCTCATCCACCACAGAATTGACTTTTGAAAACGTTCAGGTTCCGGTGGAAAACCTTGTCGGGCCGCTTGGCAAAGGCTTTAAAGTAGCCATGGAAGTGCTGAATTCAGGTCGTCTGGGTCTTGCCGCCGGTTGCATAGGCGGAGTCAAAAAGGTATCTGGAATCGCCATTGATTATGCAAAAAAACGAAATCAGTTTAACCTCCCAATCGCCAAATTTGAAATTATTCAACAAAAAATTAGCGATATGGCAGTGGACGCTTTTGTTGGCGAAAGCATGGTTTATCTAACCACAGGTCTAATCGATCGGGGCGATGTCGATTACTCACTCGAATCTGCAATCTGTAAAATTTTTGCGTCGGATGCGGTTTGGCGCGCTACGAGCGAGGCCATGCAAATTGCGGGCGGCATTGGTTACAGTCCGGAATACCCTTATGAACGCGCCTTGCGTGATGCGCGCATTAATTTGATTTTTGAAGGGACAAATGAAGTGCTGCGAGCTTTTGTAGCCTTGGCCGGAATGCAGGAACACGGCAAATACCTTCAGGAAGTCGGCAAAGCATTACAGCATCCACTGAACCGGCTTGGGGTTCTCACCGACTACGCCTTACATCGAATAAAACGCACCGTGACATCTGAAAAGTTAGAAAATATCCATCCGCAGCTCGAAAGTGAAGCGCGTCGCTTTGAAGAATATACAAAGGCGCTAAATCTAACGGTTGAAAAAGCGCTGGTCAGACATAAAAAAGATATTATACAAAAAGGCCTGATCCTGAATCGAATTGCCGATGTGGCCATTGATCTTTTCGCCATGGCAGCCGCCATCTCTCGCGTCGACGGCTTGTTGAAGACCGATGCAAACAAATGCGGGCGTCAACTTACCTTGACCCGACTATTTTGTAAAAAGGCCTGGCGACGTATGCGACGCAACCTTCGTCAGGTCGATAGCAACAGTGACGAACTTTGCAAAGAAAGCGCGCATAATGTTTATGAAACAAATGGCTATACAGTTGATTTTTTGTCATAAATCGGCTATTGTTACACTCTTTGAATGAAATAGTAAAAATCATATAAACCGACAAAATAAAGGAGAGCGCTGTGAAGATAATTGTTTGCATGAAGCAGGTTCCCGTACAGGACTCATTGCTCAAAATTGCCGAAAATGGCAGATGGATTCTGGAAGATGAACTCAATTGGGAAATAAATGAAAGCGACCACTATGCTCTGGAAACAGCATTGCGCTTAAAAGAAGCAAATGGCGGGGGAGAAGTTGTGCTTCTGACTATGGGGCCTGACCGCGTAAAAGAAGCCATTAAGCAGGGCTTAGCAAAAGGCGCTGACCGGGCGCTACATCTTAACAATGAGGCCTTTTCAACAATCGACCCTTTTATTAACGCAAAATTGCTGGCCGCCGCCATCAAAAATGAAAGCCCGGATTTGGTCTTCACAGGTTTGCAGACCGATGATCAAGGTTGGGGGCAAACCGGCCCTGCATTAGCCGAAATGCTTGGCTTTAGCCATGCCACCATCGCTATGGAAATCGTTAAAACCGACGCCGGAGTTAAAGTGAAGCGCGAATTGGAAAGCGGCTGGTTTCAGTGGGTTGAACTGCCCGCGCCCGCCCTGGTAAGCATTCAATCCGGAATAAGTCAGCTGCGCTATGCAACGATAAAAGGCATTATGATGGCCAAAAAGAAAGAGATAAAACAATTGACTCTGGCCGACATTGGCCTCTCCGAAACAGAGGTTGATGATAAACAAAGTCCATTGAAATTCGACAAAATATATATGCCCGAAAAAAACAAACAGGCTGAATTGCTAACCGGCGACCCAAAAGAAATCGCCCGGCAGTTGGCTGACAAATTGAAGAATGAAGCCAAAGTGTTTTAAAAAAACAAATTGACCATATTCTCGCCTCCAGACCTCCAAAAGCAACTTGAGGATACGACAGGCGGCGTCATTCACTTAATTGATTATTCTACAAATTTATAGATAAAGGGAAACGCAATGAGCGCAGGAATTTTAGTCGTTGCAGAACAAAGAGACGGCATTGTAAGTCGGTCGGCCATCGAAGTTGTGGTTTCCGGCCAGAAACTTGGAAAAGAACTTGGCCTGGATGTGTCGATTGTCTTGCTTGGCAAAAACATGACAAACGCAGCCAACGACATTGCACATGGAGTAAAAGAAGTTCTTGTTGTTGAAGATAATAAATTAGAAAGTTATACGCCGGATGGCTACTCAATCGCCTTGAAAAAAGTCATTGAGCAAGAACAACCGCAATATGTATTCTTCACTCATACCTATACAGCCCGCGATTATGTGTCAAAGCTGGCGGTTTCTTTGGGAAAACATATTCTGACCGATTGCGTTCGCTTCAAGGTCGCCGACAACGCGCCCGTCTTTATCCGCCAGGTTTTTCAGGGAAAAATAGATGCTGATTTCAGTTTCAGCGGCAACGGGCCTTTTTTGGTGAGCTTCCAGGTCGGCGCTTTCAACGCCAATGATTTGGATACCGGTTCAGTCGGCGCGGTGCGCAGTTTAGATATCTCTTTGCAAGACGCCTCAGTTCGGACAAAGGTGCTGGAAGTGTTCGAAGGTGTCAAACAGGAAGTCGATTTAAGCAAGGCCGAGCGAATCGTTTCAGTCGGCAGGGGTCTCAAAAAAGAGGAAAACCTGCAATTGGCGCGCGACCTTGCCGCAGTCCTTGACGCGGAAATCTCAGCCTCCAGGCCGGTTTGTGATGATGGATGGCTGCCTCTGGATCGTCAGGTCGGCAGTTCGGGGCAAACCGTATCACCGAAATTATATTTCGCCATTGGAATTTCCGGCGCAATTCAACATATTGTCGGCATGAAGAATTCAGGCACAATTGTAGCCATTAACAAAGATCCGCATGCGCCAATTTTTGACATTGCAGACTATGGCGTTGTTGGCGATCTTTTTGAAATTGTCCCGCCCTTTATTGAGGCGATAAAGGAAATAAAATAGGAAAATTCGAAATGAAAATGAGTGGAGTTTTTTTGATGCTGCTTTTGTGCGGCATAACATTTTCAGCCTGCGCCGGGGCAAAAGGAAGCCTTAAAAAAGCGTCCGGCTCTAACAGAACTTCCGGCGGCATTCTTGAAGATTTTAACCCGGCTGACCTGGATGACGACGACATCCAAATTACCGAAGAATTGGTCGGCGGCTCTCCGTCAAATCAAAGATTTGATCAGAGGCAAATCGCGTCCACCGACACCATCGGCTCTGGATATCGTGTGCAAATTATCCAAACAACAGACCCGGATGAAGCGCGGGAATTCCAAAAAGACGCCATTTTACGATTCGAGCAAGATGTCTATCTTGTCTTCAACGCGCCTTACTACAAAGTGCGCGTGGGCGATTTTGTTAATTGGGAAGACGCTGAAAAGACGCATCAACTTGCGCAAAACAAAGGTTTTCGCGACGCATGGGTTATCAGAACAAAAGTCAATCTGAAAAAAGCCTATCAGGCAGCCGATCTGTGGTAGAACGCTCAGGTCGAAACAACCTTGCCACGCCCTGATTGCAACTTAGAAAATATTATTAGAAGAAAAATAAAAGGGAAGCATTCTCAAAGTAAAAATGCTTCCCTTTTCATATACGCAAACACAAAAATATGGAGCAAAATCTGCGTTAATTACTCCTGCAAATCGTTTTCTTCAGAATATCCTCCATCAGACACCATTTTGTAAACCCCGATTGCAATAAATTCAGGCCAACGAAGGCCGTGAACAAAAACCAATATGGACTTACATAGCGCCCAAGGGCAAGGCTTGCCAAGACAAAAATGCCAGCAATTATTCGAATCGCGCGCTCTGTTCCCATCGTTATTTCTCCTCTTAAATCCATAACCCGCAGGGACTCCCCCAGCAGCTTTCCACGTGAATTGATTATTTTTATTCAGCAACGCGCTTTAGATCATTTTTTCTACATCAATTTGAAAAGCGCGCGGCGGATGATGTTCGCCCCAATCCTTCCCAGAGTTTGCAACGTCTTGCATGATTTCATCTGCTTTGTCAGATCCAACCACCGCAAAAAACAGGGTTGAATAGATCGGCAGCCCCTCTTTTTCGAAAACCCACCAGCCATATTTGCTTATCGTATCAGCGGTATGGCCGACAATTTCCATTTCACTGTAAATATGAATGTGACGCTTTTCAAATAATTTCCGAACCTGTTCCCGATAGAGTTCCAGGCTCATCAGTCCGATCAATTTCATCATATTTCTCCTGATTGGTTAGATAGTTTTCTTAAACAACGTTTGCGCCATCATCCGGATAATTTTTCTTTTCTACCATGTAATAAATCAACGGCGCCAGTCCCAATGTCAAGACCGTTGAGGCAATTGAACCCCACATCAATGCGATTGCTAAGCCCTGAAAGATCGGGTCAAACAACATGACGATGGCGCCGATAACCACCGTGCCCGCCGTGAGAAGAATGGGTCGCGTGCGCACTGCGCCCGATTCAATTACAGCTTGTTTTAGCGGAATTCCTTCGGCCAGACGAAGCTGAATAAAATCGATTATCAAGACCGAATTTCGCACCATTATGCCAGCCAAAGCAATCATGCCAATCATGCTGGTCGCGGTAAAAAAGGCGCCGTGCGCCCAATGTCCGGGAATTATGCCAACCAGACTCAAGGGAATTGCCACCATCATAACCAGCGGCGTTTTGAAAGATTGAAACCATCCGATAATCAGCATATAAATAATGATAAGCACCACACCGAAGGCCACGCCAAGATCGCGAAACACTTCATAGGTAATTTGCCACTCGCCATCCCACTTCATACTGATTTCTTCTTCAAGGAACGGCTCTTTCGTATAAAGAGGTTCTAAAGAAACCCCGCCGGGCAGGTCGAGTTCGGCAATTACTTTATCCATGTCCATCATGGCATAGGCCGGGCTTTCAATTTTTCCGGCGACATCGCCTGTAACATAAACAACCCGTTTCAAATTTTTCCGATAAATACTCTTGTCTGCAATTTTCTTCTCAACCTTTACCAGGTCGCCCACAGGAACCATTTGACCGGTTTGGGAGCGCACCGAGATATTGTTAAGACTTGCAATCGATGAACGGTTTTCACGAGCGAGCCGAAGTTCAATGCCAACCGGTTCAATTTCATTTTCATCGTGCAGCAAACCGGCTTGAGCGCCGGACAGGGCAATTCGCAAGGTTTGCGCAATCTGCTGCGTATTGACTCCGGTCAAGGCCGCTTTTTCTTTATCAACAATGATATGGAATACTTCCTGATCATCTTCAACCAGCCAGTCGACATCGACAACCCCCGGCGTGTTGTCAAAAACATCGCGGATTTTCCGGGCGGCCGCAATTTGTTGTTCATAATCCGGCCCGTAAACTTCAGCGACAAGTGTTGACAAAACCGGCGGTCCGGGCGGTGTTTCAGCAATTTTCACCCGCGCCTCATACTTCCGCGCAATTTCAGCAACCCGTGGGCGAATGCGCTTGGCAATAGCGTGACTTTGTTGGTCGCGTTCGCTTTTGTCGACAAGGTTGACCTGAATATCGCCCATATTGGCATTGCGTCTTAGATAGTAATGGCGCACAAGACCGTTAAAATTGATCGGCGAATTTGTTGAAACATAGTATTGATAGCTCGTCACTTCAGGTTCAGTTTTTAAATAGTTGGCAATCTCTTTGGTTGCGGCGGCTGTCTGTTCAAGCGTTGCGCCTTCCGGCATATCGATGATGACTTGAAATTCACTTTTATTGTCAAATGGCAGCATTTTTACTTCGACCAGACGCACAAAAAGGAGGCTCACCGCTATGAGAAGCAACGCGGCGGCGCCGGCAATGACCAGCCAGCTTTTTTTGCTGCTGTTAAGAATCGGTTGCAGGGCTTTGTCATAAATACGATAGATCAGCGTGGATTCAAGGTTATATTCATTTCCCTCTGTATGCGGTTCGCTTTTCAACAGTCGAAATGAAAGCCACGGCGTAACGATTAACGCAATCAAAAGGGAAAACATCATGGCAAGAGAGGCGCCTATTGGCATTGGACTCATATACGGCCCCATCAAACCGGAGACAAAGGCCATTGGCAACACCGATGCAATTACCGTAAAAGTGGCCAGTATTGTCGGATTGCCAACTTCATTAATCGCAGCAACGGCGGCTTGCAACGGCGGCAGGCGTCGCATTGAAAAGTGTCGATGAATATTTTCGGCAATGATTATCGAGTCGTCCACAACAATGCCGGTTACAAAGATGAGCGCAAAAAGGGTGACCCGGTTGAGCGTATAACCAAATAAATAGTAGACGAACAGTGTTAGCGCAAAAGTGATTGGCACCGACGCAAAAACCACCAGGCCGCCGCGCCATCCCAGAAAAAAGCCCACTACAATTGTAACAGCGAGAATTGCGCCGACCAGATGTTCGAGAAGGGTGTTCACTTTGTTTGACGCGGTTTTACCGTAATTGCGCGTTTCGGTAACCTTGATATCGGATGGAATGAGCCTGCCTTGCAAAGCCTCAACTTTGGCCAACGCTTTCTCCGCAACTTTCATCGCGTCAGCGCCTTTGCGCTTAGCAATAGAAATGGTGACCGCAGGAAATTCTTGTGCGGAATGCGCCGGGTCGGCATTTTTCATTTCATCCGCAGCGGCGCCGAAGCCAAAGAAAACATAATCGCTCACTTCCTCCGCCCCATCCTCGACATCAGCAATATTTTTCAAATAGACGGGATTGTCGCCAAAAACGCCAACCACGAGATTTTCAACATCTTTCGCCTCCGTGAGAAAGTCGCCGGATTTGACAATGAAGTCGTGATTTAAACGCTGAAAGTTGCCGACGGTCAGGTTTTGATTCGCCGCCCCAATTTGCTGCGCTATCTGAAGCGGATCGATATTGTAAGCCGCGAGGCGCGCCTGGTCGAGAATCACGCGCACTTTACGTTTTTGTCCGCCAGTTAATTCGACCGCTGAAATATCATCGATCTTATTGATTTCTCCGGCAAGTTCAGCCGCCACGCGCCGCAGCTGATAGCTATCATAATTCTCACTCCACATGGTCAAAGTCAGTATTGGCACATCGTCAATAGACTTAACTTTGAGCAGTGGAAACAGATTATTCCCCGGCATTTTATCCATATTTTTCATCAATACAGACCATAATTTTACCAGGCTTTCCTCCGTGTTCTCGCCAACAAAATAACGAACGGTGATCAAAGCAAAATCAGCCATTGATGTGGAGTATACATACTGAACACCCTGAATTTCGTTGATGACGTTTTCCAAAGGTCTGGCAACCCTTTGCTCAACCTCGCCTGGTGTGGCGCCAGGAAAAGGCACAAAGATGTCGACCAGTGGAACTACGATTTGCGGCTCTTCCTCCCGCGGGGTTAGAAGCGTTCCAAACAGACCGATAAGAAGCGCCGCGACCATCAGCAAAGGGGTTAGCTTTGATGCAATAAAACTTTGAGCAATGCGGCCAGCCAATCCTGCTTTCATTATTTCACCTCCACTTTTTGGCCATCCAGAAGTTGGCTGCCGTGTTCAATAACAACCTGTTCGCCAGGGTTGAGACCTGACAAAACTTCCACCAGATTATCCTGTTTGCGCCCAATTTGCACCCAACGCAGTCGCGCCACACGTTCGGAATCAATGATGAACAAACCCTGCAATTGCCCGCGCCGGAAAACGGCTGATTGCGGTATGAGCAGGCTCATTCCTTCCGCATCCAAAGTGTTTACGCGGGCAAACATGCCAGACTTATATTGCCCGTCCTGATTATCGAGAACGACATGGATTTCAAATTGTCTGCTTATCGGATCGGCGGCCGGCGCTATTTTATCGATGACAGCCTGCTGATTTTGGGCGCCGAATCCCGGCTTTGCAGCAGCGACGCTGACTAAAACCGGCATGCCCAATGACAGCGATTGAATTTTGTTTTCAGGCGCCTTTGCAATAATTTTGACTTTACTGGTATTCTCAACCTCTACAATTGGCTGTCCGGGATTTGCCAAATCACCTTCCTGCAACATTTTTCTTGCCACCACGCCATTGAACGGCGCGGACAGCGAGGTGTATTTAAGCGTTTCATCCACCTCATTTTTCATTTCCGTTGCCGCCGCCATGCGCGATTGCGCGCTGATAAACGCCGCCTGAATATCGTCCAGCTCTTTTTGGGTCGCCGCTTGTTTTTCAAATAAAGATTCGATGCGTTTAAAGTCGGCTTGCACATTATTAAAATGTCCCTCAGCCTCTTTGATGGCTGCCTGCGCCTGCGCTTGTTTGGCCTCAAGATCCTGACTTCGCAATTTCACCAGGACAGCACCTTGCCGAACTGACTCTCCCTCATCAAAATGGATCCGTTCAATCCAGCCGCTGATGCGGGTTGACAACCTCACACGTTCAATGGGCAAAATTGTGCCGCTGTAAGCCTCTTGCGCTGACAAAGGCTGAGCTGTCGCTATAATGGTTTTTACAGCGACCGAAACTTGCTGTTTTGCAACCGTTTTCTCCTCCTGACCGCAAGCGAATAAAAAAATCACAACACCTATGTTCATTAATGATCTGATCAAGCCTTTTATCATTTCCTCTTCTCCATTTGTATGTCCATTGCGCCCTTGGTATAATCCAACTCGATAAGCGCTACATTAAAATCAAATTTTGCCTGCAAATGTCGCAACCTTGCGTGGGTCAAAGCGACTTCTTTATCGAGGAGATCTGACGTTTTTTCAAGCCCCTGATTAAACCTCTCTTCGATGATTCGCAGGCTTTCATCCGCCTGATCAACTGCATATTGCGCGGCGATTATTCTCTCTTGTGTGGAATGGATAGCCCGACCCGCGATGCGAATTTCCATTTTTGCTTTTTCTACAGCGTGACGATATTGCAATTCAGCCGACTGTTTTTGCGCGGAAGCCTGCTTTGCGCGACCCCACTTGCCAAATCCTTCAAAAAGGTTCCACTCTAACTGCAAGCCGAACATCCAGTTATCCGCGTCTTTTTGAAAGGCCTGCGATGCGTTCCACTCAACTGCGCCAAAAGCGTTCAGTCGCGGCGCCCATGAGCTGTATTGCATAGCCTGGTTGTTGTTCGCGGCTCGCGCCCCGGCTTTCATTGCTCGCAAATCCGAACGACTTGCAGTCGTCGCCGCCTGGTTAGACTGACTGGCAGAACTCACTGGCGCGCCAAGACTGTCCGTTGGCATGATCTCATTTTCTTCACCCAGGCCTACCAGGAATTTTAGCGCGTCGCCCGCGTTGTCAATTTGATTTCGGGCAATGATTTGTTGCTCTTTTAATTCGGCAAGCCGAACTTCCGCAGCTAAATAGTCAGCCTTATTGATCATTCCCTGTTCAAAAATAGCTTTGGCGTTGTTGCGATGTAATTGCGCGGAACGTTGTGCTTTTTTTATTGCAGAAAATTTTTCACGAGCCAAAATCAAACCGTAATAAGCCTTGCTGACATGCAAAAAAATCGTTTCCCGCGCTCTTTTCGCCGACGCCCTTTTCGCCTTTACATTCCATCCCGCCGCCGACTTGCCATATCGAGCGTCAAGATTAAACAGCGGCTGCTTAATCTGAACTAACGTTGTAAAATTATCCTGCGCAGCCGGTTGGTTCAACGCGGGAAGCGCAAAGTCCTGTTGTGTGAAGGCCCCTTGTTTAAGCTTCAACGCAAACACGGTCACCGGATCGTTTGATTTCAGGTAATTCTCAGAAATTGAGATGTTTGGAAAAAAACCGCTTAAACTCTCCAGATCTTTACCCTTTGCCTGCTCAATGGCGATTTCTGCCAATTCAATTTCATAATTGCGGGCTCGCGCTATCTCCCACACCTCTTGCAACGATAGATACCTGGTCTCTTTCGTTTGCGCATGACCAAATGCCTGCACAAATAATAAAGCCCCGATTGTGAATAGTTGTTTTGATATTTGCATTTATTCCTCATCTGTTTTGAATCAATTGTTTTTTACCTTAGATGCAGTAGACTTGAAAACGTTGCACAAAAAATGAACTTTTTGCAAAGTCTGCTAAAACAAGCCAATCGGCCTACCTGCGCCAACTTGTTTCAGCTTCCACTTAGACAGCTTTCCACTTGAAACGAAACCTTTTTTTAGTTAGCTTGCGCTGAACTTAAGGGGCGATGAAACGCATGGCAAAAGCCGCAGAAAAAAACCTTCAACAAAACAGCGAGACCGCGTTGGTCAAATCGGCGCAGGCAGGCGATCAAAAAGCCTTGCAGGAATTGGTGAAGATATATGGAGAAACCATTTATGGCTTTTCATTCAAAGTCTGCGGCAATTCAGATGACGCCGAAGACACCCGACAGGAAGCATACCTGAATATTTTCAAATCTCTGAATTCATTTAATTTTAAGTCGAATTTTTCTACCTGGATTTACCGAATCGTTTCCAACTCCTGCATGATGAAATTCCGCAAGGAAAAACGGCGGCGCTGGGAGTCGTTTGAGCAGCTAAACGACCTCGACGAAAATGTTTCGGACAGCTTCCCAAAATCGATGGACACCCCTGTCGCCGATGTGTTGTCAGATGAACTCAGAGAACAGATGAACCAGGCTATTTTAGACTTGCCGCCAATTTATCGCCTGACTTTTATTCTAAAAGATTTGGAAGGCTTGAAAATCGAAGAAGTGGCGGAATCTTTGGATATTTCCGTAACAGCAGCCAAAGCCCGGTTGCGCCGCGCGCGCTTATTTATGCGCACCCGGCTAAAACCATATATGGAAACATAAATGTTTGGAGAAAAAAATGACCAATCGTAAAATAATCGCCATCCTGTTCACACTTTTTGCATGGATGGCTTGCGGGGACAATCATTCTGATAAAACCGCTCAATCCGGCGATAAAATATCGGATGAACTCATTGAACAGATCATAGAACCATTTAACCGGGGCGTGGCACTCATGGATCAGTTTCGACCTGTCGAGGCGGTTGCAGCCTTTACAGAAGTGGTCGAAAAAGCGCCCAATTGGAACGCCGGACATCTCAACCTCGGCATCGCATTGCTTAACACTCAAAATGATAATGACTATATTCGCGCGGAAACCGAACTTAAGCGCGTCAGTGAGCAAAGCCCTGATAACCCGTATGCGCACTATGCGTTAGGCATGCTTTTTCTGCATCTCTCCCGCCAGGATGAAGCCCGCGCTCGCTTCGAGGCTGTGCTAAAAATCGACCCCGATGACTCGGACGCGCACTATCAACTCGGCAGCCTTCTAATGGAACAGGATCCAAACGCTGCAAAAAAACATCTTAAAAAGACACTCGCAGCTATCCCACACCATGAGTCAGCCTGTTATCGCTTGCAACAAACGCTCAGAAAACTTGGCGAAAAAGAGAAAGCGCAGGAGCTGATGATACGCTTTCGCGCGCTGAAAGAATCAAAATCAGGCCTATTCTCAGGCATGAAATATAGTGAGATGGGCAGATATGCCAATATTATCAAGGCTTTCGAGCCTCCCCACAGCAATCCTGAAAGCAATCTTGCGCCGGAATATAAAAACATTGCGCGGCAAGCGGGACTCGATTTTGCGGTAAAAGGCAAGCGAGGCTGGCCAACTGAAAACGAACCGTTATCTGCGGCGGGTTTTGGCCCTGGCATTGCGGCGGCTGAAATTGAGGGCGACGGTGAACTGGCGATATTCATTCCAGGCGGCTCCGATGGCAAAGGCGCTCTTTACCGTAACAACAACGGCAAACTTACATTGGTAAAAAACAGCGGCGTCAATGCAAAAAATGCTATCGGCGCATATTTTGGCGATTACAATAGCGACGGCGCGCCCGACCTTTACCTCACTTGTGCCGGTCCAAACAAACTCTACCGCAACAATGGCAATCTGACATTTACCGATGTTACAAAAGTCAGCGGAACCAGCGGAGGCGGCGCCCTGAGCGTAGGCGCAACCTGGGCGGACGCAGATCACGATGGCGATCAGGATATTTATGTGGCGAATTATGCTCCCGGCGGCAACAAAAAACAGAACGGCGCAAAAAACTATTTATGGCGCAATAACGGCGACGGTTCGTTCACCGAAACCGCAGGCGACATGGGAATTGATGGCGGCACTGCGCAAACGGTAAGCGCGCTTTTTTTTGATTTTGATGATGATCGAGACCTTGACCTTTATCTGATCAATCATAAATCGGCCAACCAAATTTTTCTAAATGACCGGGTTGGACAATACACCGACGCTGCCGCATGGTTCCCAGAGCTGCTGGACGAAGGCGACGGGCTTGGCGCTCTGACCGCCGATCTGGACGGCAACGGACGCGAGGATCTTCTGCTTCTACGCGGGAAATCGAGTCCGCGCCTTTTTCTGCAACTAAAAAGAGGACGCTTTGCTGAAGACAATGCATTTGCCGCTCAGGCAAACAAGATGGGCGGCGCCGTTGGCAGCCTGGTCGGAGACATTGATCTGGATGGTGATTTTGATCTGATTTTTCTGGACGCCGGCTCGGAAGAAAGCTTGAGGCACCGGGTGATGATGAATAAAGGAGATGGACAATTTGAACCGCCAACTCCTTTTGGCGAAGAACGCAAAGCTCCCGCCGCCCGCGGCGCAATCGCAACCGATCTGGATGGCGACGGCTCATTGGAACTGCTCGTTGCGCAGGTCGATGCGCCGGCAGAAATATGGCGCGCAGAAGCGCCGACATCACGGCATTGGTTGCAAGTCATCCCTTCAGATAAGCAACCGGAAGAACAATGGGTCGATCCAACTGCGAATGGTCTCACGGTTGAGGTGAAAGCCGGGCGTCATGTGCAGGTTGCAAGCATACATTCTTCGTCAGGGTACCTCGGAGCGCCGCCATTGCGAACGATTTTCGGGCTTGGCGGTCAAACTGACGCTGATTATGTTCGCTTAAACTGGCCGGACGCCGTTCTGCAAAGTGAGATAGAAGTCGCGGCGGATCAAAGCTGGCGCATCAAAAAAGTATCGAGGAAACCATCATCTTGCCCTATTCTTTTTTCATGGGATGGAGAGCGCTTTTCCTTTGTCACGGATTTCCTTGGCGTGGGCGGCGTCGGTTTTTTTATGTCGCCCGGTGAATATGCGCCGCCAGATCCAACCGAAGATATTCGCATTCCACCGGAGATGATTGCCACGGCCAACGGCAAATATTTACTGCGGATAACCGAGCCCCTGGAAGAAGTCACTTATCTGGATCAACTCCACCTTATCGCATACGATCATCCAGACAGCCTGGAGTTGCAGCTTGATGAACGTTTTACCGGAACGCCGCCCTTTCCAACTGCGCGACCCTATTTGTCGGCGAAGAAAATATTCCCTGTCGCCGCAGCCAACCATCAAGGTGAGAGCCAGCTAGAGATATTGCGCCATATTGATCGGAATTATGTTAAGCCGCCGCGTGATCGGCGTTTTGTCGGCTATGCCGATGAACATTGGCTCGAACTCGATTTCGGCGACCAACTTGCCAGCCTGAGTCCGGAATCAGAGCTTATCATGCATCTCTACGGATGGGTAGAATACACCTTTTCGCACATTAATTATGCCGCCACTCAGGCGGGAATTACCATGCAATCCCCCAAAATTGAAATCCCGGATGGAAATGGCGGCTGGAAAACTGTCGTGGCAGAAATGGGATTTCCAGCAGGCCTGCCCCGTATGATGACCTTTAACATTTCAGCCTTGCCGGTTCGTGAGAACGCTCGCCTTCGCATCACTTCAAACATGGAAATTTTTTGGGATCAAATCTTTCTCGCGGAAAATATCAACGCAAAAACCCGCAAGCACATTCTGACACCTGACCTGGCCGAATTGCGCCATATCGGCTTTCCACGGGAATTTTCACCGGACGGCGAAGATCCAACCATGTACGACTATCACCGCATCGATCATGGTGTGCCATTCAAAAACATGACCGGCGACTACACCCGTTTCGGCGATGTGCGCCAACTGTTACAATCGGTTGACGACCGCTTTGTCATCATGGCAAAAGGCGATGAAATTGCCCTTGAATTTGACGCAACTAATTTGCCAAAACTTCAGCTGGGATGGCGGCGAACGATTGTCCTGCATTCAGATGGCTATTGCAAAGACATGGATCTTTACACCGCTTATCCCAATTCAGTTGAACCGTTTCCATTTCACCAAATGCAGAACTATCCGCCGAAAAAAGCACAGCCCGACCCAAAAGGCTTTGCAAATTATCAATCGGTATGGAACACCAGACGAGTGGCCGCTCAATAAACAAACCATTTGCGCTGTCGTTCAGAGCTTTGCGGCGGCGCAAAAAAACTTCAGCGCACAATCGCTTTTCCCTACAGGACGACGATGCCAAACATTCAACTCGCAGTTAATTATTCACCGCAAGCCTTCAAACTTTTTCAAGCGGGAGAAGTAAGTTTTGACTTATTCAAATGTCCATATATCCCTTCCCTTTTGCCCTCACTTTATGAAAACGCCAAAAAAGTCCGGCCATCCTATATTCATTTTGACGGCTGGGCTGGTCATGGCTATGTAAATGAGACACTGCTGGATGAAATGGCTGAATGTCTGGCGCAAAACCAATGCCGGTTCATCAACACACATGTCGGACCGCCGACAAACCTTGCTGACTCGGCAAACATCTTCCAGAGCGCGCTTGATTTGTTAATTCAAGATTACGCCAAACTATGTTGTCGTTTTGGCGCAGAAAAAATTTTGCTGGAAAATGTGCCGTGGGAAACCCGGAACGACTTTCCTTTCCACCGCATTGCTGCTGAACCCAAACTAATTTGCTCTGCTCTGAAGCAATGCGGCGGTTTTCTGCTGCTCGACCTTGCTCACGCGCGTTTTACCTGCGCAGAAATCGGCCTCAATTTATATGAATATATCGAGCAATTCCCTCTACACAAACTGTATGAATTACATGTGACTGGCATTGATTTCGACGCTGACGGACGGCGGCGCGACAGCATGAAAATGACCGAAAAGGATTGGCTGCTTTTTGAATGGGCTTTAAATAATATCTCCACGGGAAAATGGCCGAAACCAAAAATAATTGCACTCGAATATGGTGGAATCGGCCCGGCCTTCGCATGGCGCACAGACATAGACGCGCTTCGCCATCAACTAAACAATATTGCCCGGCTTCTGCACGAAAAAGGGCTGCGATGACCAAATGCCCGAAACTGCTCATCACAGGCGGAGCCGATGTGGACAAACGGCTGCCGTTAATGCTTGAACTTCGCGATCAGTTCGACTGCGTGGCGGTTGGCAGCCACCCGAATTTGCATCGCGACTTTGCTGACGCGGGTTTTCTTTACGAAAATTATCAACTAAATCCGGCCTTTGACTTGTTGTCAGACTGGCGCTCTTTCCGGCAACTCCGCACAATTATGTGTAAACAGAAACCGGATATCGTTCACTGTTTCGACACCAAACCATGCATTGTTGGTCAGTTTGCAGCACAGGCGGCTAAGGCGCCGGTGCGAATCAATACATTTACGGGATTAGGCGGTTTATACACTTATAACACGCCGGAAGTAAAAATGCGGCGCGCTATTTTTCGTCAATTGCACCGTATCGCTTGTTCCGGCGCATCGCGTATTGTTTTTCAAAATGGTGACGATCAAACTCGGTATATCCGGGAGAAAATCGTCTCAAAAGATAATACTTTGCTAATAAAAGGATCGGGCGTCGACGCTGCGCGATTCAATCCGAAACGATATTCGGCTACGGCGCGCAGCGCCTTGCGTTATGACCTAGGAATTCCTCCTGACGCAAAGGTTATTCTGTTTGTCGGACGATTGCTCCAGTCAAAAGGAATTCCGCAATTGCTTGACGCGACAAAAAGCATAGCTTCAATGTTTCCTAACACGCGTTTTGTTTTAGTTGGCCCGAAAGTTTCAGAACATGTCGACGCGCTAACCGATTTGCATTGGAGCCAAATTAGAAAGACCGCGCTGTGGCTTGGCGAACGTTCAGATATCCCCGAATTGATGATGATGTCAGATCTATTGGTTTTGCCGACTTATTATCGCGAAGGCATTCCGCGCGCGCTGCAAGAGGCGGCCATGCTCGGTCTGCCAATCGTTACCACCGACACGCCTGGATGCCGCGAGGTTGTAGCCAGTGAACAGACCGGCTTGGCAATTCCGATCAAAAACTCTTTCAGGCTGATCGAAGCGATTATTCGTTTACTTAACGACAAAGCCTTTGCGCAAAAACTTGGCCGCAGCGCCAGAGAAAAAGCTCTGCGGGAATTCAAAATCGAAACAATAGCCAACCAATATCGCCAGCTTTATAAAATGAGCGGAGCCGAGATCGGGAATGGAGTATAACAACCGTCACAACCGGGAGCGCCTGAGAATTTTGCAGGCTTACCAGGCAAGAAGCGCCTCCGAACCTGACAGGAGTTCTTTCTTCGGTCACGAATCGGCGGCTCATGTACTGCGCTTGCAGGAACGTTATCGCGTCACGCTAAAATTGCTAACGCAGAACAATCTGGCCTCCCTGCACAACAAACAAATTTTAGATGTCGGCTGTGGGACAGGGGTTCAGTTGCTAGAATATTTACAATGGGACGCTCAGCCAGAGCTACTCAGCGGAATTGACATGCGTAAAGTCTGTGTAGAGCAATGTAGAAAGGTTCTTCCCGACGTTGAAATAAGGCGCGGTTGCGCAACCGAACTGCCCTGGCCAAACCAATATTTTGACATCGTTTCACAGCAAACAGTATTCAGCTCAATTCTTTCGGACGCCATGCGAACAGATGTTGCGCAGGAGATGATGCGGGTGTTAAAACCAGACGGTATAATCCTTTGGTATGATAATCTTCGGGTAAACCCAAACAATCGAAATGTGCGGGCTGTTTCTCAACAAGAGCTTGGGAAGCTTTTTCCAGGTTTTCGCTATCAGAAACGCTTCATTACGTTTTTACCGCACATCGCCAGACGAATTCCTGTGGCAGCGCTTGAATATTGCCATCCTTTTTTGTCGTCTTTTCCAGGCTGCAGAACACATCTTCTGGTCTTGATGAAACGCTCCGAAACTATTCCCCCCTCAGTTATAATATATAATATCTAATATAAGGTAAGTTAAAGCGAACTTTTCATGGTTGTGGTTAATTGCGTCCATTCGATCATAAAAAGAGCGGCGGGCCAGTTTTCCTGAAAAGTCGGTTGAATGTCTCCTTCCGGCAAAATAAATCCGGGACGCGACGAATTCGGTCGCAACTCAATGGTGAACGAAGGCGTGCGCGTTTCGCCATAAAGCCAATCTGTTGCATCACCGCTGGCAAGATAAAGATCTGAACTCTGTTCCGGTATATATTTTTTTGAATGCACCGAAAATATTCTGTCCGCCATTTCAGTGGCAAGTTCCTTGAGCAGCCCCTGATCAGGCGCCGCATTATTTGTATGTCCCCAAGGGAAAAGCACAAGCTGCGAATAGTTGTGATAAGAAACCAATGCCCTGACCGGATGCTGGTTGATAAAGCGCTGTATCGCCTGGGTTTCCATCTCGGAAAAGGCTGAAGTTCCTCGATATGTATCACTATAGGTGTCGCCGCTGGAGCCGGGACCGCCCCAGCCAAAGCCATAATTCCTGTTTAAGTCAACGCCAAAGGTTCCGTCTCCATTATTGCGACGGTTTTTACGCCAGAGTCTATCCGACACAATGGAATGCTGATGTCCGTCTGGATTGAGCAGCGGCAAGATCCAAATTTCACCATTATCGATATAATTTTTAACTTGTGGATTGGTTTGATATTGTTCAAGCAACTCCTTTGCCAAAAGAAAAGGAACATCAATAGATATCCACTCGCGCGCATGATGTCCGCCAACAAACAGAATCGCCGGCTCATTTTCAGCGGCGTTGACATTGTCGCTGATCTTGATGGCCCAAAGGTCGCGACCTTGCGTCGACTTCCCGATTGAAATCACTTTTGCAATTGCAGGAAAAGATGATTGCAATTGCGCCAATTCCTGAGTGACTTCAGCATAATTGTGATAAAGACCTGCGTCCGGCGATCCGGGTTCGGGCGTGTCACAGACGCTTCCCATCAAAACAACGGCGCAAAGAACTGTCCAGATAATATGTTTCATTCTCACTGTCTCTTCATTGAAATTGAGCGTTGTCCGGCTATTTATCAGCCGTTTGTTTTTTAACAGCTTCAAGCGAGTTTTTTGCAATAATCTTAACGCTGTATCCTTCGCTTCGCAATAGATGAATATATTTGTCTACCGCTTGCGCAATAAGTTTGTCTTCCTGAACTTCCCAAATATCAAGTCCCATCTCGGCAAAAGCAGTTAAATCTTCTTTTGCCCAACCTCTCACCTCTATCAGGCGACGAACAAAATCCAGCTCAGATGCGTTTGAGACCTGTAATTTACCTTGGTCAAAAGCTTCAATTTGAGCAATCGGAACCCGTGCAATCACATACTTTTTCTCAATGGTAATCAAATCAAGACCAGTTGCGCGTAAACTGTCAACTTGCGACGCATCCTTTATCATGATCTTTTTCATTTGAGGCAGGCTCATGTCGCGAACCTGTGTTTCGTTGCCATTGTCTTGCGAAGCCTGGCATCCGGCGAAAAAAACGATTAAAGCTACAGGAAAAATTTGTTTAAACATTACACCCTCGACACTAATTGTAAAACTATTTCATTCCCTGAAAATTGACAAATCACCACTCTTTGTCAATTTCAACTCATGGGCCATTCTCATTGACCCTAATCTCTATATTTGAATTTCATTTGTTTTCCGAAAAAATAGCTGCCTGGTAAAATAGCCTGCCAGCCCGGCTGTCCCGCCAATGCCGCCTCCAATAATAGCGGTTATTAAAATCAACAACAAGGGAAAAGGCAGGTTGAGCATTTCGGCAATCCGAACGCTCAGTATTCCTCCTGAAGCAAAATGCAGATATGCGCTAACCAGCAACCAAAGCAACCCGATTCCACCCGCTCCGGCAATTAGCGCCTTGACGCCGGAAATTCCCCGACCAAAGGCAACGGCAAACGGAACAATGGCTATGCACCACCATGGAAAAAATGATTGACCAATATAACCCAATATTGCGATTGCCAAGATATTCAACATCATAATTAATTCAGCTCCAGCTTGCCGATGATCCGTGCATTTTTTTCATCTTTTGATTTAAGAAAAAGAAGCTCAGCCAACTCTCCTGCAACCCATTCATCGACGAAATCGTTATAGCGTTTGCTGCCGGGATTGCCTGATTGCCCTCCCGGATAAATTCCCCACGCTTCCACTTCAGAGCCTAACGAAACAACCATTCGCCAGGAAGGCCCGTGCGTAGATGAAGTTGCATTTATGATTCCCTTATCTCCGCCAACATTTAAATTCATGTCGCTCAGACCTGGAATATGCGCAAGGTGCGCAATGTCGGTTCCCTTGTGTTTACCCCACCGCCATTTCTTGCCTGGCGCGCCATATTTTGCATCTAACACGCGACAGGTTTTCTGGAAGGTGGTCAGAAGCAGGTCGTTCAAATTTTCGACTTCAGCCGTTTGCTTGTTATCAAACCAGAGCGAAGAACGCTCTTCCCGCATGAGCTGAATTGTGCGATCACCTGGCGGCCATAGAAAATTGTTTGGGTCAAACTCATCCGCCCAGATTGCGGCATTCAAATTGTCCCACCAAACTGTAAAAATGGTCGGTCCGATTTTATTGGCGTCATTAAAATAATCCCAACCTTTCACTTCCGCCAAAACTCTAACGCATTGTTCTGACAATTCAACGCTATCCAAAGCGGAAATCATGATGGGCAGAGCGGCCTCTGCTTTTAAATTCTTGTTATCCAGGAGCATAACGCGGATATCGTCAGGCTGCGCGTTGCTTGTGGAGGAGAGCCACTCATTGATGCGGGCGGCGCGATAATAAGGCGCAAAATCCCAGCCCAAATAATATGGATATGCAGGCGCAGTCGGATTTTGATTTGCTGAGCTAATAAAGCCCTGTTTTGGATTCTTGATATGTGGTTTGTGTTCATGTGGCGTCCAGCCCTGCCAGTCGTAGGCCGGATCCGTTCCATCGCTAATATATTTGCCCTGATCCCGCCATTTATTTGGAAACATGCCATTATGCCAAAGCGCAATATTTCTCTGATCAGCAAAAGTAAAATTTTGCGGCGGCCCGGCATAATGCCGCAACGCTTCAGTGAATTCGTCATAATTTTGGGCGCGGTTGAGCTGAAAAAAAGCGCGACTTTCATCGCCGACTTCACTATGCGCGCTCCAGCGCAATGCGTGTCCAACCGGAATGCTGCGATTGAAGCTAGTCTGTCCCGGCTTCAGACTTACTGGACCATGATGCGTGTAAAGAACTGTATCCCTTATGACTGCTCCGTTTCTCACTGCAATCGACTCAACCACCTTTTGCACCGGTTTCCATTGTTCATCATGCCAATATTCATTCAGTTCATTGTCTTTGAATTTTATTTCGTACCAGTCCATGACATCATCGCCGCCGTTGGTCACGCCCCAAGCAATTTTTTCATTAAAGCCAATGATAATATTTGGCGCGCCGGGCAGCGACACGCCATAAACATTTACTCCGGGCGCGCTCAACTGCAATTCATACCACACTGAAGGCAATTTCAATGCGAGATGTGGATCGTTGGCCAAAATTGGAAAACCGTCATCCGTCCTTTTCCCGGAGAGTGCCCAACTATTGCTGCCATTGTACGGATTGGGTTGAATTGGCGAAACTTGCAGCCCAACTTTCGGGGTAAAACCCCCCTTCGGACTTTCCGGAATTCGAATCTGAAAGAGCCAGTCTGTTTTTTCCGGAATGATCGGCTGCATTTTTGGTGGATAGTTCAGAAAAAGTTTTTCAGTCAACTCCTTACCCAGTTTTGTCAGCGTATTGCTCATTTGCAAATCAGAGCTACTTCCGGAAAGGTCGTATAGCATCAACATGAGAAGCAGCGCGGTTTTACGCGGATTCCATTCCTCCGGCGAATAGGACAGAACTTTATATTCCAAAGGATAATCTCGCGGCGAAAGCGCGTTAATGTAGGCGTTAACGCCATCGGAGTGCGCTTGCGAGTTGGCCATCATTAGCGTGTCTGCCTGAATTTTCAGCAGAATATTATCTGCCCCGTACACCATGCCGATTCGGCGTTGATGCAAATCAAAATCCAGGGTCGTGAATTTTCCGAGAGAAATATCACCTAATATCTCCGACAAACGACCTGCGGCTGCATGGGTTTGAAATTCCATTTGCCAAAGACGATCGCGCGCTGTGACAAAACCTTGCGCCATATAAAGATCATGGTCATTTTCAGCAAAAATATGCGGGATTCCACGATCATCGTAAATTACATTCACAGGTTCGACTAAACCTTGAATTTTCAACTCTTCCTGCAATGGAATTCCAGCTACTTCCGCATTATTCCAAAAGCCGCCAAAGGGGTCAAAGAACTTTGCGAGCGGCGGAACATTGTTAAATTTTGTTCCAGACAATACAAGAATAACTATTAGCATTGAGTTTGCAAACAAGGCCTGCACAATTTTAATCATAAACGTAATTGAGAATGCGTTTGAGGTGATGGTTGGTAAAATTTTACAAAAATTTCACGGGTCTGTCTATTGACAAAGAATGAAAGAACTTTATCTTTCATAATCAAGTTCGATACGCTAATCCAAGAAAGATCTTGCATTTACAACATATAGACCTTAATATTGTCGGCACTCAATCTTCATAAAAGCTGGCACTCTTAAGTGCGGCAACCCTTTGCTAAACCTAACTTTTATCATAGACGTTTTCAATCATAGCGCCTTATTGATTGTGATTGAGCTGTCAATCTATGAAAAGCGAAATTTATGACAAAGTTTTTTTTCTGGCGGTATGGTGTGACGATTTTTCTTTTATTTTTCTTGTCCTGCATTTCTTTTATCACCCCTCTCTATTCCCAAATTAGTCGACAGGGACTTCAAATTGAAGTTCGCGACATGCTGACGCGCGGCGAGGAATTTCGCAGCATTCAATCGGATTTCCCATATCCTGTTTTAACTCGATATATCTCGGTAACCGACACCACCGGGTCTTTCCCTGTTGCCGTAACCAATCTCGCCGACACATCACGCTGGCTGGGGGCAAACGACATTGCGCTCAACGGCAAGCCTCTTTCTGCGAATTGGCCAACGTTGCAAGAGGTTGTCAAGAATACTATCTACGACCTGTATCAACAGGAAAATAAGCCGCTCATACGGGAAGCGCAGGCAATTCCACCAGCGGTGACCACCGTCCTTGTCATTGACTTAAGCACCAGTATGCTTGAAGAACTAGATGAAGCAAAAGCCGGCATGCTTGAATTTGTTGCCAAAATGCGCGTCGGCGCCGCTAACAGTAAAAATCACGATCGCGCCGCTTTACTGGCATTTCAAGAGGACTCCAGCTCTTTATTAACCCCCTTTACCGACTCCATTTCGTCCCTGCGCAGTTTAATTCAAAACGCAACTTCAGACACCGCCGACGGCACACCTTTGAATATTGCGCTTCTCGACGCGATTCAGCTATTTGACACGGAAAGCAACGAGACAGTCAAGAATATTATTGTTTGCACAGATGGACTCAACACCCTGCCCGGTCGACCCACAATCAGAGATGTGATTGAGGCCGCCAACCGTAACAGTCTGCCGGTCAGCAGCATTTATCTCAGACGCCGCTTTCCGCCCAAAAACAAGGATATTCAAGCCGAATTAGACCTCCGGAAAATCGCATACGAAACAGGCGGATTTTTCAAAAAATTCGAACTGAATCAATATAATTCGAATGGAGAAGAGCTAAAAAAAGACTTTCAACAACTTTATTGCGCGTTGTCCGACCAAACCCACCATTATTATGTCATGGCGCATCAGGCGCCCGAACCATGCGCCACAAAATTTGTCGACCGAACATTGCGCGTCGGCGTCACAGCCGACACCCTGCATGGCGTGGGGCAAGGTAAATACCGATTTTCTTCCTATGTAAACCAATCTGATATTCGCGTTGAATTATCAACTTCTTCAATTGAACTGCGAAAAAATGAATTGTTCACGGTAGCGCTGTCTCTCAGAAACGCCGGACGAGACACGTCGCTCACTTCAGAGGTTTCCCTGGCATGGCCTGCGGACACCTTGCTATTTATAGAAGGTTCAGAAACTCTGACGCCAACCCTTCACACCCTAGCCCGGTTGGGTTGGCGCATTCCGCGAATTGCGCCGAACGACTCTTTTCTGATCACCTTTAAAGGAAGCGTCAGCTCTTTCCTGAGCGTTACCGATACGCTGACGGTCTCTTTAAATGCTGACGTTGTGACAGCATGCAAAAACAACGCAAACAATAATAGCGACCTGTTATTTGTAAAGATCTCACCCGATCCGGTATATGATATTGCCTTAACAAAAACCGCCTCAAAAGACACGGTTTGGCAGGGTGACATTTTTGGCTTTGAAATATCAGTCACAAACGCAGGGCCTGACACTGCCTTTTCCGTTACGCTCACGGACAGCATTTACGGATTTGCGGGATTGTCAACTTCTTTTGCTCATAATATTGAGCCAGATTCATCAAAAGCTGAAGCCATCTACTGGTCATTTGATATCCTTTCTCCCGGAGAAACAAAGTTTATCAACTATAACATGTCGACGGAAGCCTGCCAAAAACTTCAAGCGCCAATGGTTTCCATCATGAATACGGCTCAGGTGAAGGCAGAGTTTGACATAAACCGCGCCAACAATCAAAGCAGCGCTGTTATCAAAGCCCTGGAAAAAACCTGTCCCGACTTTGTTGATTTTCAAATAACGCAATCTGTAAGCAATTCATCCATCGAGCAAGGGGAGCCTTTCACTTTCAATATTACTGTAGAAAAAATTCAAGGTCAACCAAACAAAGCCTTGTATATTTTTGACGCAATACCTGAAAACCTGAAAATCCTTGCTATACAAGGGGTTGCCCCGACAAATCAGACCGCATCCGACACTTTGAGATGGGAAATAGTCCCTTCTGCGATTGTGGACACATTATCCCTGACCATTGAGGCGGTTATACCATGCGACGTTGATTTCGATCAATTCCCCTTCAGCGCAATAAACCATGTCTGGCTCACATCGGCCGATGACTTCAATGACACAAATGATAACGACAGCGCTGAAGTGGCCATTGCAAGTCCATGTCCGACGGATCCGGTCGACTTTGCAATTTCCAAAACAATTTCCATTGCAGAAGTAAAGCAAGGCGAGTCCTTCCGTTATGACATTCGCGTAGTCAAATTATCCGGCGTCCCAACCGCTTCACTCGAAATCAGAGATGCGCTGCCAGATAAAATCGACATCCTGAATGTTAGCGATCTATGGTTGACAAATAACTCGAATAGCGACACACTTATCTGGCAAATCCCGGCCAATGAAATTCAGGATACCCTGTCTCTGACGATTATCGCGCAAATCCCATGCGAACCCTCCATCGCGAATCTACCCAAACTATTACTGAATACAGCATGGATTGCATCGCAGGAAGACATCAACACACTCAACAATATCGACACAGCTTCGGCGATTGTGGTTGAATCATGTATGACATCAACGCTCGACTGCGACTTCCAGTTGACCCAATCAACCGGAACGCCAACAGTTGCTCAAAACAATAAATTCACCTACAACTTGCAAATTAAGAGACTGGATGGCGAATGCAGTTCGGCGCAAATTTTTGACATCAAGCCGGAATATGTTGAAATAACGCACGCCAGTTTGACGCCAAACTCAGCGCTCAATGCAGATACATTGTTCTGGCGCCTGGACAATTTTACAGGAACAGATACCACCATCGAATTAACCGCCCGAGTTCAATGTGAAACCCAATTGCCCACTTACCCTTACACAGTTCAGAATGTTGCCTGGCTTGTCGTTGCCAGAGATACCAGCAACACCAATGACAGCGCCGCAGCCTCTGTCAATATAACAGAAGCATGCGCTCCGGTTGATTTCAATTTATCGATTCAGAAAACAGGCGACCTCAACAAGGCATATCGCGGCCAAAATGTTCACTATTCCATTCAGGTGTTCAATGAAGGGCCGGCTATTTCCTCTGATTTTGAAGTAGTAGATACATTGCCGCCAGGATTAAATCTATCCGGGTTCAGTCCTGCCCCGACAACTCAAGACGAAACCACACTAACCTGGAGTTTTGCGCCACTCAGCGTAGGTGATTCCCAAGAAATAACTTATACCGGCTCGCTGTCCGATAGTCGGACAGAACCTGAGAATGTGATAACCAATGTCGCTCGAATCGAGGCGCCAAACGACATTATTCTTTCCAATAATGAGGCTCGTTTTACAGTTATTTGGACTGATTTACGCGACTGCCGGGAATTTATGGTTCTTGATCGGAATTTATATAAACCAAGCTCGGAGCCGCCGCTTGAGATCACTATAGAAGTCGATAAAGTTGATGATTATCGATTAGAAGTCTATGACATTGCCGGATATCTTGTAAGCAAACTTCATGACGGCGCAATTACATCAGTCGGGAAATCAAGTTTCTTCTGGAATGGACGTGTGGCTGGCAATAAAAAGGTCGGAAGCGGCATCTATATAATCTTTTTTAAAGATAGAACAGGGAAGCTCGAATGTTTGACAAAGGTTTTAGTCGCGCAATGACAATGTTTCGCCAGAAAGTTTTTTATACAGCAAAAACGTCTGTCGCTGTATTATTTTTCATTACTTTGACCGGAGAATGTTTTTCTCAAGTGCGCGCTGGTTTGGGGCAGCTAAAAATTGCGCCTGGAACACGTCAACAGCACCTCGGTTCAAGCATGACCGCGGGTCTGGATGAGCCGTTCGCCCTGTTTGCAAATCCCGCCAACGCTGGCTTTCTAAGAAATTTTCAGTTCGGGGTGAATCAAAACAACTGGCTTTCAGGCATTAATCAATACTCTCTCCTGTTCGGCAAACAAATTCGCATAAAATCCCGCTTCACCGACAGGGTAAACCTGGCCTTCAGCATGGTTGCGCTCAATTTAGATTCTTTCGATGCAACTCAGGGACAAGCGCCAGCCGAAAAAGCTAACGATTTTTTATCCGCAATCAGTATTGGCATGCCGCTAGGTCACTGGCGCCGCCATAATTTTGCATTAGGCGGTTCATTTAAGTTTTTTCGCAGCACATTGGGCGGCTATTCCGGCAACGCGCTGATTGGTGATCTGGGCTTGCTATTCAAAAGCAGACGTTATCGATTATCCAACACGCCACGTTCCTGGCATGGCATCTACAGTTTTGGATTTGCCGTCAATAATTTCGGCGGGTCGTTAAAACACTTTAACACCAAAACCCCGTTGCCAACAACCCTGCGCGCAGGCGTCGGCATGAACATTGGCCGCCACAACGGTATGCATATTCAGGTTTTGGCAGATTACCAAAAGCCGCGTGACGAAGACTGGAACTGGCGATTTGGTCTGGAATTACAAAATGTATTAGGCTTTCTGCCTTTTTCAAAATCCTTCAACCGCCTCATTTCACTGCGCGGAGGATACAATTTTATCGACAAACAAAATGAACGCTTGGTCAACAAATTGACCATGGGGCTCAGCATCCGTTTGGACGATTATGATGTCTTAAGCCTTACGCCAAAAAATTATGCAATTCGAGCCGATTATGGATTAATTCGCAGCGGGCTTCTCAGCGACAATTATCAGGGCGGAGCAACTCAATTCAACCTGAACCCGGAAGCCTTTTCCTTCGTTTCCGATCCATACCATACCGCAAAAATTGACAGCCGGCCGGAAAAAAGCTATTGGCAAGACGAGCCGGTGAGATTCAGTTGGACACCCGCCCACGATGGCGACCTTTTTGATCAGGTCAATTACATTTTGCTCTTGTCGAATGATCAAGAGCAGATCAACCAAAAATTAAAGGCTATCTTAAACATCGGACGCCGCGAGCTTAAAACGCTGGCGCCGCAACCGGACAAATGGCTTGCAAACATTGACGACAGTCATCTAACATTTTTGACACTCACAAAACCGCAACAAGCGACGGGTTCTGCTCCTTTTGACAATGCTCAAACTGCTCCTTTGGCCATGCTCGACACATATAGCATAAAGCCAAAACGATCAACAACTTACTGGATGGCAGAATTGCCCGCCCAAACAGATTCCGGCGCCGTTTTACTCGCCGCTGGCAGCTACTATTGGACGATAGTGGCGTACGATCAAAATATGCATATAAAACCAATTGCCAGGCAGCGCAATCGTTTGCAACATTTCCAGATAAGACAACGCCCGGACTTTATTCCTTTGTTCACCAACCTTGTATGCAAAGGCGACAGTTTGCTGGCCGATCTGATAATTTACGATAAGAACAAGACCACCATTGATGAAGAGCCAGTGGTCAGAATTGAAGCGACCGCCAACGTAGCCGGCGCTATCCGGTCTGACCTTCTCGGCGAATTTCAAGGCAACCTGATGAGTGGCAAGCCTGACACAATTTACAATGTTGCCATGCACCGCAATTTCACTGAAATGATTGCAACGGTTAATCCGACTTCCGGCGACCGCATGAAAGAAACCAGTTATGATAACAACGTCGTTGCCAATCGCGCTCAATGCGCAGATGTCGAAGTTTCAATGTCAGCGGCCAGCGCGCCGTTCATTCCCGGAGTCCATTTCAAGCTCGGCCAATTTGGCTTAACTTGCGCTGATTCACTTGAATTGAACCGTTTGTCCGGGGCGGTAAATTCATTGATTCAGGGTGAGTATCCCAATCTTTTTATGCAGATAAACGGCCATACGGATCGGGTTGGTTGGCGCGGCGTCAGCTCCGACAGCCTCAATGCTTTGAAAAATTGCAGCCTTTCGTTTGACCGCGTTAAAAATGTAGGCGATTTTCTCGCATTGTCATCAAAAAATATTGGTTTGAACGGCTTCGGCCAAACTCGTCCGATTTTGGCGGACGCATGGGCGTCGCGCATCAATCGACGCGTGGAGATCTCACTCTATGAAAATTCCTGTCCGCCAATCACCGAGCCGACCAACTGCTCTCAAATTGACTCGCTACAGTCGCAATGCGCGGTGCCAAGAATCAATATGGTCGACTCCGGCTCGCCCTTACGCTTTACAATTAAGCTAAAAGAGCTGAACAATCTGCCATCCGGACAATTTACATTTATCCAGAAAATCGAAACCACGCCGAACACTGATTTTGTTACATACAACTATGAGCCAGCTCCCACGGACAGCGCTTTGTTGTCGAATGGTAAAACATTCATCTGGAAAGGGTTAAACCTGCAAGGGGCGGACAGTCTGACGATTCGATATACTGCACAGGCAAGCTACAAAAAATTAGGTAGTGTAAAAGTATCCGCTTCCTCTTACCTTGAATTTGACTACGACATGGAGATAGACCAGTCAAACAATAACGCCTCAACCACTGTATTCGTGGTTGGCAAACCTGAAAAAATCCAAAAACTCACTCGCTATCGTGTGCGAGCTGGCGACACTTTAGGCGGCATTGCCTCGTTTTTCTATGGCAACAGTAAACACTATACAGCAATTTATGAAGAAAATAAAGAGCTTATCCGTAGTCCAAACCTCATTAATCCCGGCTGGGAGTTGCGGATTCCCTGTTTACCGTAAACTCGAAATCTCAACCAGCCAGCTTTTAGTATCCTGAGTCTTTTAAATCTACGTTCACCTCCTTCCCGCCCCCTGTCACTGTTCCCAACGAAAAGACACAACATTCCGGCGCAACCGTTTCATGCTGTAAACAGAAACCGAAACGCAAAAAAAGGTTTTTGATTTTCAGGTAAATGCGTACCATTGACAATGCTGCGAATTTTGCCAAAATATATTTTGCGTGAACACATCGGCCCGTTTTTTCTGGCTTTCAGTGTAATTAACGCTTTGTTTTTACTCAATCTTGTTGTACGCGACCTTGGCAAATTTCTCAGTAAAGGAATACCCTTTCCGATTATTCTGGAATTCCTTTTTCTTAATCTGGCATGGATGATTGCCCTTTCGGTGCCAATGTCTGTTCTTTGCGCTTCAATCATGGCATTGGGGAGGCTCTCAGCAGACAATGAAATAACCGCTATTAAAGCCAGCGGCGTCAGTTTCATGCAAATATTACCCTCGCTACTACTAACTTCCGGGCTTATCTGCTATGGCCTGATCTGGTTTAACAATAACGTTTTGCCAGACTTTAATCACCGCACACGCTTGTTAAGCAATGATATTCGGAATAAAAGGCCGACTATCGATCTTGAGCCTGGCGTTTTATACACTGAAATTCCAAACTACGCCATACTTGTGCAAAGCATTGAAGAAAAAGATTCAGTCGCATTTTTGAAAAATATCATCCTTGATGATCAAACCGAATCTAATGTCCTCAAAACCATTTCAGCCAAAAGCGGTGAGATGAGAATGAATAGCGCGGCAAGCCATCTTCGCATGACTCTTCTTGAAGGTGAAATGCATGAGGTAAATCTCAATAAAGCGGAAGCTTACAAAAAACTAATCTTCACAAAATTGATTCTTAAAATCAATGTGACCGGCATGGTTTTAAATCGAAGTGAATCAGGCTCGCGAGGAGATCGGGAAAAAAGCGCGGCTCAATTGATGGAAACTGTTGAAGTGAACCGGAAAGGCATCCGACAAAGAGAAAAGAAAATCGATGAGCTGCTCGCCAAACTCACCGTCAAATACCTGACTGATTCTGTCGCAGCAAACATTCAACTGAGCAAAGCGCTTCAGGAGCACCAACAACTAAAGCGGCAAATTGTAGCTGAAAATCAAATGATCACAAGCTACAACAAGCAAGTCAATAAATACATGGTTGAAGTGCATAAAAAATACTCCATTCCGGTTGCCTGCATAATATTTGTCATGATCGGCGCGCCGCTTGGCATTCTTGCCCGACGCAGCGGGTGGGTGATTGCGGCCGCCTTGAGCATCGGCTTCTTTATACTATATTGGCTTTTCCTGATCGGCGGTGAAATACTTGCTGATCGCAGGCTCATCTCCGCAGTCCTCGCAATGTGGGGGCCGAATATTGTCGTGGGCATCGGGGGCGTTTACCTTATTTTCAGGGCTGTCAAAGAGCGCACTCTATTTTCATACCTGCGCAGGTAGACATCATTCAGCCTCTTGAAGTTTGACGGGATGACAAGCCGGACATTCTGGCAGCTCTGCGCAGCTTGTCAAGGGTCATTTTCAGGAAGGCCGATCCTTGCGTTCCTTCTCCCGAGCTTCCGCCTGGCCGCGCAAAGGTCGACCTTGCTCAGGCGTTGGATCTTTGACCTCCCCGTATATGGCGCGGCCTTCGTGTTCTTCAGGTAAATACTCTGTGATCGGCATCCCCTCTTCATTGACAAACAACAGACAATGACAATATTTATAAATTTGCATATCTGCGCAAGGGCAAATCCAGGTGCGATGTTTGATCTCTTCCGTCTTGTCCGGATAAAATCTACACGGGCATAATGGCCGCTTCAATACATCTATGTGATTTGCCAATCCCAGTTTAACAGATTCCATTACACCTGGTGTTGGGTGAGTAGTCGTGCCTGATTTTTTTGTATAATTCTCAATTAGGCGTTGAGCCGTGGTCATGCTTTTTTCGCTTGGCTTATCCATCTGTTTTCAATCCCTTTTTTAGTTTCTTCTATCAATTTCTGATTGTCTGTTTTTATTCCGAAAAAAAATCCGCCCGTTCCTTTATTCGGCAAAAAACCGATACTTTTTCAGCTTCAAATTATCTTTAACGAGATACCCGAATCAAAAACGCATGGCTCTATACACTCGACAATAAAAATCCCGTCGCCCAAACCCTATTGTTTTTTTTCAAGATAAGAGGCCGTTTCCGGCATAGCCAAAAGTTCGGCAAACAATTGCCAACGTTTTTCTACGCTCCCTTTGCGGCCAACATTTTTTTCGACGTGATTCCTGACAATGTCTTCGCCAAGATTATAGTTGATTACATAACTGCGATATTTCTGAATGAATTTAATTCTTTGCTTCGCGCCTTCAGGCGACATAAGAGAATATTTTATCAACCAGGCGACGGCCTGCTCAGCGTTCATCCGACCATCCAAATAATCTCGCGCCGCTTCATTTCCCGCATAACCGAGAGCTTTTCTTATTGAGAGAACCGAATAGTATTTTTCAGCCTTTTCAGGGTCAAGTCCGGCCAGCGGAAAAAGAACTGCGCGCTCAAATTGTAAACGTTCATCCCGCGACATCACCACTTCCTTGCCATAGTTGGCGCTGCCCTCTGCAATTAAGGACTGCGGACTAAACAGTGGATAGAGTGAAAATTCAACCCAGCCGCGTTTCAGGTATAATTCTTGTTCAAGCAACACGTTAAACACATGATGGCCTGGATAGCCTTCATGCGCCGCAAGATCGATGGCGCGTTCTATGTAAATCGGCAAATCGGTATTCAACTGTATTAAGCTAAAACTATTGCCTTTGAACCAGTTATAGCCGCTCCACGCTTTGTCTGTGACATATTCAACAGTAAAATTTTCGTTTTCCGGCAAAGGAATGTACTTGAGCGTGCGTTTGCGACATTCGGCAATCGCCGCCTGAAAAACGGCGTTCAGCCTGGCCTCTGGAATGACAAATTTGCTAATAAACTGCTCAAACCGATGCGACAGCGCACCCTCGCCCGGCAACTCCGAGTCTAAACTCGACAACAAGCTGTCATAATGAGCCCTGTCGCGTCGAGGAGCAACCGCGTCATAGAGCAGCGATGACTCTTCATTAAAGCTCAATTTTCTGCCTGCAATCATATTGGTTTTCGCCTGAATAGCAATGAGTTGTTTGCCTAATAACATTTTTCGCTTCTGAGCAATAGTTGACAAATGAGTGTCATCTATCTTATTTAATCTGCTGATAAGCGTTTCCAATTGGTCATTAAAAACAAGGTGAGGAAAAGTATCTTGTTTTTCACCCTCTGCCGGTCGCCACTCTGGCGGCCCATAATAAGCGTCAACAAAATCACCGTCATACAGCCCAATTTTTAAAACGAGTTTTACATACTCTTCTGCAATTCCATCCATAACGCCACTATCCTCTACAGCCTGACTGCTAAACACCGTTATCATTATTGAAAAAATCGAAATTAAAAAAAAACGGTTCAAAAAATTCATATTTTCTATTCCCTTACGTTTCTGGCAATTATTAATCTATCGAACAGAAAAATGGAGTCTTTCATATTCAATCTAACGGGAAAGATGACATAAACAATCGATTTTTTCAACTATAAAATAACGCTATTCAGCAAGCGGATTGCCTGATAAAGTTATATTTCCTCTTTTTTGGGTAACATAACTTTATCAGGCAACGACATTATTTTCAAATTACCTCGGTAACATTTTCATGAGGCAATCCGCCAAAACTTTCCTTGAAAGGCTCAAAATAAATATTAATATTGTCTGTTTGATTTTTTGCAAAATAAATTACCTTTCCGTTCACACCAACCAGCGCTCATAAATTTATGCAACCACCAAAGCAACAACCCTATCGTGTTCTCATTTCGTCCCGACTGCGAAAAGAGCAATTTTGTATTTCATGGTCACCGAATAGTAAAACGCCTGCTGCAAAAGTGGAGAAAGACATTAACGCCTTTTGGAACCAGGAAGTTGTCGACAAAGGTAAGCTCGACTATATCTATAATGGCCGCGTATGCTGTTTAAATGAATTTAAACTCATCAATAATCAGTTAGAGCTCACCCTGGGCGAAACCGATTACAAACACTTGCTTTTTTCCAACAATCAGGAAAAAATGGCGAATCCTGGTCAAAAATATGAATTTAATCCTGCTGTATTGGGTGTCAGTGTCATTCTGATCAGCCTGCATCAAAAAGTTATATTGATTCAACGCAGCAGTCAAGTGGGAGAATTTCCCGAATGCATGGATGTGCCTGGCGGACATATTGAACCCGATAAGCATTTGGTCGATGGCGTTCCGGATCCATTTCTGGCCATCGCGCAAGAATTGCAGGAAGAGATCGGGATAGAATCAATCTCGCCAAGTGAAATCGTCTGTATCGGTATCATTGAAACCACGGCAAACCGGAAGCCTGAGATGGTGTTTACTTACCAGAGCAATCAAAGCAGCGAAGCGATAATCAAACTTGCCGAAAAGCAGCGCTCCACAGAAATCGAGGCCTTTGCCACCATTCCCAACAACCTGTTCGATCTAAACTTCTACCTTGAATCAAACAAAGAACAACTTAGCCCATCGGCTTTTGGCTGCCTCTCTTTATATCAGGATACATTTGAGAAATGAACAAGCTACGGCTCATCTTTTTAACAAGTGTCATTTCCTTATCGGCCTGCGTTGGCAATTCAAATATGGCGACAAACCACCTTGAAAAACGACAGCGCGACCTTCTTACCCAAAAAATCGACGCCATTCTTGCGGATTCACTCCTGGCCACTACTCAAATGGGCGTAAAGGTTGTTTCGCTAAAAACGAACCAACCTGTCTATGAAAAAAATCCAAACCATCTCTTTCATCCCGCCTCAAACATGAAGTTGCTGACCACGGCGACTGCGCTAGTCAAACTTGGCGTCAATTATCGCTTTAAAACGATATTGGCCGTCGACTCATTGTCGATGACCGATACGCTTATTGTTGGAAATCTCTACTTGAAGGGATTTGGCAATCCTGATCTACAAACAGATAATTTACGCGGGATGGCTCGAAAATTAAAACGCCAGGGCATTCGTCGCGTTGATGGCAATATCGTGGTGGACGACTCCTATTTCGATGATGTCAGAAAGGGTTGGGGCTGGATGTGGGAAGACGCCGGAAATTGGTATTGGCCCGCAATCAGCGCATTGAGTGTGAACGACAATTGCGTCACAATCTGGGTGAGACCGGGAAAGGAGATTGGCAGCCCTTTGCGCATCGCCCTTGAACCCGATACGCGCTACCTGCGAGTAGACAATCAAGGCCTAACCGTTGACTTAAACGACAGCCTGCGGCTAAACAATTTTTCGGTAAGCCGTAAATGGCAAACGCTTGAAAACATTGTTCTGGTAAAGGGCGGCCTTCCGCTTAATTCAAATCAACGCAAAGTCACTGTTGATGTTGAAGAGCCGGCCTTATACGCCGGCCATCTGTTTTCTGAACTTCTCGACGAAACTGACATTTTGTTTAACGGAAATATTTTACAAGGAACGCTGCCAGATACGCATCAAACGCTGGCAACCCATTACTCCGCTCCTCTGACTGCAACCATTAACAATATCAACAAAATCAGCGACAATCACGCTGCGGAAATGCTGCTGAAAACGATGTCGGCGCATTCATCTGACAGCGTTGGCACAGCGCGCGGCGGCCTGTTTGAAGTCACAAAATTTCTTCAGCAAATCGGCGTCGACACCACGAAAATGAAGCTTGCCGACGGCTCCGGCGACTCCAGATACAATTTAATTTCTCCCAACGCCATCGTAACTCTGCTGCAACACATGTATAACAATTTCAAGCTGCGGGCTGAGTTCACGGCTTCTCTGCCCGTCGCAGGAGTTGACGGCAGCCTGCGACGCCAGATGCGGGGAACTCCGGCGCAGGGAAAACTCCATGCAAAAACCGGCACTTTACGCGGAGTCAGCGCGCTTTCCGGCTACACGGAAACCGGCGAAGGCGAACCGCTGGCCTTTTCAATTATTTTGTCAAACTATACTGGTTCGGCATCAAAAATAAGAACCTTTCTGGCCAGAATTGGCGCGGCTCTTTCAGAATAGACTTTGTTTGCAAATGTTGTCTCCGTTGAGTGATTTTTCTGAGGAGATAAGCGCTTTTGTGGTTGTTAGTATATTGTTATTATTTCAGTTAGCGAAAACAAATCAAAAAAATCACTAACATTTCCAGTTCACTTTGACTTAAAAAGATGAACCTTCTTGTTCCGGGAATTATTCATATACGATTTAAAACAGGTCGTTTTATGCAGTTTGAACGGTTGCAATTTGATGGCATTACAAAAAATTAGAGAGAGTCCCATTAATTGCTCGCGCGCTCATTCTCACTTTGATAAAAAAAACATCTTTCTCATCAGACACCCGGAGGCTATATGAATCTTGCAACGCAATGTTTTGCCACTTTGGCCGGCGCGCTTCACATACTCATCTTCTGTATGGAAAGCCTCTGGTTCATGCGTCCTGCAGTACATAAACGGTTCGGCGCAGCAACCACAGCCGACGCTGAGAGGAATCGGCTTTTTGCTTTTAATCAGGGTTTCTATAATTTATTTCTTGCCATCGGTGTCTTGCTCGGACTCATCTTGCTGCATTTCGGTGATAATTTGGTCGTCGCTGAAACGCTCGTGCTGTTCAACTGCGCGTGTATGTTTAGCGCTGGAATCGTCCTTTTCCTGTCAGCTGGTCGGAGGATGCTGCGCGCCGCGTTCATCCAAAGTATTTTCCCTTGCCTGGTGTGGTTATGCTGGTTCGTCTTCTAATATTCCCGATTCAGCAAGAAAAATTTGGATCACCTGAGCGTCCGATAGAAAAAGAAAGTTCATTGCGGGGAGTTGAATTGTTAAATTCAAAATTTGCCTTCATCGCGGAAAGAAGCGCTTTCGATTCGATCAAGCCGTTATCGCCGGAAAACCTCAAGCGCAGGCGACAGGCAATCTTCATCCTCAAAAAAAAGCGCATCGACTCTTATTGAGCCGACGCGCTTTGACTGCATTCTTTCAAAAACTGTTTAGAGATCGCTTGAATGACTGGCAAGATAGTTCGCGACGCCTTCAGTCGTCGCTTTCATCCCATCATCGCCTTTCTGCCAACCTGCGGGACATACTTCGCCATGTTTTTCCGTAAATTGCAAAGCTTCAACCAGTCGCGCCATTTCATCGACATTTCTGCCGAGAGGCAAATTATTCACGACCTGATGCTGCACGACGCCATTCTGATCAATTAAAAAAGATGCGCGCAAAGCAACGCCGTCCGGATGCTCCACCCCATACCGTTGCGTAATGCTATGATTGATATCTGCAACCATCGGAAAGGCAACCGCGCCAATTCCGCCTTGATTAACAGCCGTATTTCGCCAGGCCGCATGGGTAAAATGCGAATCAATTGACACCCCAACTACTTCAACGCCCATCTCTTTAAATTTTTCGATGCGATGATTATGCGCCAAAATTTCTGTCGGGCAAACAAACGTAAAATCTAACGGCCAAAAAAACAACACAACGTATTTGCCGCGTAAACCTGACAACTTGAAAGTGTCATTAATTGAACCGTCTGGCATAACGGCTGACGCTGTAAAATCCGGCGCTTCTTGTGTGACTAAAACACTCATGGTCTGCAACTCCTTATGTTATAAGACATCCCTTTATGAATCAAAATATATCTAAATCTCTCTTAGCTCATTTCATAAAAGACAACTTGTAAAATAGAATTTTTTCAAGCGCAATCAATAGAAGTTTTGCATTGTTTTTCTGAATACCCGCTAAAAACATCCAGGTATGACAAGTTGAGACCCAGGCATTTTCGATCAGCCGCTAAATGATAATCTGAGCATGGGGAAGATACGACTTCCCGAATGATCGGGAAATCGAAATGTCGTCGTGGAATTTCTAAATAGTGCTCATCACAAGACCAACGCTACTGAGCGGAATATACAATTTTGCAAACGTTTTGGTCAGAACTTGTATTCCAGACTGATCTTCTCGGCTGGAACATCGCTATAATATTTAAAAATATTCAAAATAATCGCGCCGCTGTTTCCATATCGTTGTCGCCAGGCATTGGCAAGTGGTTGCAAATCAAACAGCGCTTCTTCAGTCGGATAAGCTTCGCACAAATCATTGTTCGCGTCATGTCTCAAATAAACATTTACCTGTACAGGCGCGGTTTCCATAAATTGGGAAGCAAACAGGGTAAAATCATGCTGTTGACAACCACCGCTATAAGAAATATTCAGGCTTAGCGTGTCTTGCAACAGCGTCGCTCCGTTCAAAGCAAAAACATCCTTTTGAATATCGGCAGGCGGCGGTATTTCGCCAATGACAACGGGCGTTAATCCGGCGCAAGCAGCGTTGTCCGGGCAATTGAGTTGAAAGGCGAGACTCATTTCCTGAAGTGAGTCTCCTGAAGCGAGTTGAATTCGTGGTCTTGCCTTCACTGTATAGTCGCCCGGTTTCAGTATTTGATGGAATCGATTGGCCAGCCAACTAATTTTATAGGAAATTGACTGCCCGGCCATGATTTGCATCAACAGCATATTGGGAATTGTTCGCGGCCCTTCGTCACTGGCGCCAACCAGACTATCGCCTGAATAGAGTTCAAAAGTCGTCAAAGAGCCGCCGTCAATCAGGTAGTTCTGCACAGTGTCAGCTTGATTAGTTATGGTAAACTCAAACCAGACATCTTCTCCAAACAAAAAATCGGTCTTCTGTTTATTGTTCGCATCCTTGATGGTAAAATTGACCTCAAGATTGTCTTGAGTGAGATGTGTGGCGGATCCCCCCATCGGGTTTTTATTCAGACAACCCAAGACAAAAAGAGCAGTAAAGCTTATTAAAAACAGGTGTTGCATTTATATATCTCCCCATACATCTTGCAGCAACCAAGGCAGTTTCCACAAGATGAACTATTAATGATTGAGCGAAGCAAAAAAGCTCGTCAAACGCGGCTCAGGTTCTGCGTCGTATGAAAATACCAAGAGCAAGCATTGACAACCCGGCGAAAATAAGGCCGTTATTGCCATCGCCATACTCGATCTTGCGAAACTCACGATAATCATCAGATTTTGTAATTTCAATATCCTGACTCATTTCGGCTTTGCTGAAACTGTGGTATAACTTGGTTACAAAGTTTCCGGTTTTGATTAATTGGGAGAATTGCGGATAGTTCCGACTGATGGCCTCCGCTTCGTCGCTATCGATTTTGTTAGAATATTCAACATCAGCCCTTGGAAAACGCATCGGGTCGGCGCTTATTGTATAAATCAAAACGTTGGACTTTTCATTTGTGCTGATCGCTGATATTTTCAACGGATAAGTTAGCTTTTCTTCGGAATAATCAAATGTTATCTTTGCCGGCGTTGTCGTGGCGCTCCACCATTGATCAATGCGCTGAGGCGTCTCGGCAGTATCCAGTTTCATGGCGACAAAATACCAATTTTGCGCAACATAGTCTTGCAGGAGATCGGCGTCGTTTGTGTTATGGCTATATTTATTCTCATTCAACCAATCGGTTAAATCTGTAACGCTTGTCGCCTGCAAAACAACGGCCTGATACATGCCGACTTTCTTTTCGTAAACCACAATAACGCCACTTTCATCCTCCATGCTTAATATCGCGTCGGTTTGGTTCTCTATCATAAAGGGACTGCTAATTTCCTCATTCTCACAATCGCAGCCGGAGCCGCTCGATCTGACAAGCGGTTGCGTCATAAAACTCGCTTCGCTAAAAACATTGGCGCCAACAGTGGATAAAGTCGGTCTGGCCGGAACCGGAACCAGAATGCCAAAATCGCTGGCGTTTCCCTCAAAATGCACCTGTGGTATCAGGCCAACTTGATCCTCTTCAAAGATTAGGATATTGCGTTGCGCCACACCCCAAATATCGCGCCCGTTTTGCGGGAAAATAACACAATAACTCTCACTGTTATGCCACGATGTAGCTACGGTTAAGAACATGCCGACAAAAATAAGCGCCGCGCTAAATTTTTTCTTCATCTCAGTGTCCTCTCATTTATACAAATCAAACTATGCTTACCTTAAATAATTGTAATCACTTGGTTTAGTGAATCCAGCTAAACCCGATGGACAAACTTGCCCCGGACAAGTCCAATTGACGAAAATTCCGTTTGTCCCTCAGAGTCAATGCAGAAATTCGATATCCGCCGGAAAAAACAAGCAAAATCGAGTCTAAAATTCTAAATTCCGGCGTGACTGTAAAATGCGCCCCGATATCATCTCCATTCATCTGATTATTCCCGACAATTTTTTCACTTACGAAAACGCTATAAACGCCAACGCCAAACCATAGACGTGGATATTCAGTTCCTCGTGACGCATTTTCGAGGGTCATTCCCAGTTGAGTCAATGCCAACGACCCCGCATTACCGGCGTTGAAATTTTCATCTAAAGAATAAGGGTCGCCATCTTTTTGAAAACGGCTCACAAACAGTTTCAGGCGAGATTTAGCGCCAAGACACCTTGAAACGGCGCCATTTACCGCAAGGCCGTTGCCGTAATCATTTTGCAACACTTCGTCATTAATGGTGAACTGGCCAACGGTCAAAAAAAACTGCCAGTCGTCATTTTGCGCCTGCAGTGAATTAGCGGTGACCAAGAGTAATAGAATGAGAATTGTTTTATTAGGTGTCATCTCAGCCTCCGGACTTAGATTTGATCATAACCAAGTAATGTTAAGTAAACCTGCGGTTTTTCCTGTTCGAAATCATAAAAATTTAAACGAACAGACATTCTGTATTCCGCCCCAATGCAAAACTGTCCGGGTTGGCTGACAGGTAAATGGATGCTGTTTTTAAAACTATCGTCTGCGGATATCGTTATGCCATCCGGCAAAATACACAAAACCTTTTCAGGGCAAATATTAACGCTAAACACAAATGCCTGAACGTTATAGTCACCCGCAGGCGGCGGCTCGGAAATTACCTGTTCTATTGTAATTTCCTGAAAATTTACCGCCGCCGGATAGGTTCTTTCAGCGCCGTTAGAACCAGTTGGCTCAGCGCAGCCAAATGAAACACACAAACAAGCTATCAGCAAGCGCCGCAAGTTCAAACACGCCCGCCGCCAATGCAATTGGAAATTATTTTCAGCAACCATCATTTTTTCTGACATCTGTTTATTCTCCCTATTTTACCTGGAACCGAGCCTGACAGGCAAAGACTCAACCCCCTGACGTTTACATTTACATTTCATCACGCCTGGTCATTCTAATATTTTGTTACAACCGCTGCATTTGGAGCAGGTCGCTGATCAGTTCGATAATTTTAAACGAAACCAGGCGCCCGTCTTCACTCACCCGCAAGGTGTCTCCGTTGGCTGAAAGCGTCCAAAAGCCTTCACGAAAATCGTGCGCATCATTTGCTGCAAGCCTCAACCACTGACAGCCGCAGTCTGCAAAAAAAATATATTCTTTTCTGAAATGACTCGGTGGAATTTTGTCCCTATAACCTTTTGGCCGAAAGATTTGCGCGCGGCTGTCATTTGACTCTTCTTCATAAGAGTTAATCCAGTGTTTGACAATGAGCGCTTCCCGCGCATTGACATCGCTCTCGTTTGGGTCAAAAACATGGACGCAGCCGACCGTGAATATTACGCAGACCAACAAGATTATCAATTTTTGGGTCATGACAGTTAGTTTGAAGTTTTCTTCCATTTGTATGGCGATGCAACCTGTTTACAACTATCCTCCTCACCGCAAAGGAAGTGAAGCCAACCCTCCTCTCATCCTTGATTGACAGATGATTAAATGGGGGATCTGTCCCGAATTCATTTCGAAAGCGAAAGGTCGGCTTCACTTTGAGGGGGCTTATTATTTGAACGCCTGTTACAGGCTAATGGTCAGAGGAATTTCTTTTGAAACCCCGCCGGGCCGCGCCGTCAGTATGCCGCGCAGAATGACTTGACCCATTAACTGGTTTCCATTATTTCCGACCCCGCTCCAGGACGCGCCAAATGTTTTTTGTTCACCTGGCTCAAGTCTTACGCTCCACACAAGCGCAAGAAAACCAAGATCGTACGCCCAATTCCACAACAAAACTTCCGAACCATTTTCATCGATTTTTATTGCTTCAAAATCAAATTGTTGCGCTGACCCAAAACCTAAATCCATTGGCGAAGCTGAACTATTTCCAATCGTGAGTTCCAGATCGATATTTTCGCCAACACGCATTTGTCCACGGCTCAGAGAAAACCCAACGCCGGGCGCCTTTTCTTGTACTCGTCGAATAAAATTATGGATGGCAGTCAAAATATCGACCAAGTCCTCAGGCCCATCCGGATTATTGGTTATTACGGTTTTTGAGGCGCTTTGACCTGTGTAAATGATTTCATAGAAACGGCTGTCGGCTATACGCGTGTTGATGTATTCATCTGCGAAATCCAAAAAATGATTAGTGGTTATTAAACTGTCGATTTCCCGTTCGATATTTTCACCGAAGTCAACCTCAAACCTCATACTTTTATTAAAAGGATAATGAAATAAATCGCAAAAACTAACCAAACCATCACTTTGAACAACCAGCTCTTGACTGACACCAGCAAGGCCGCCGCTAATGTTTACTTTCAGCAGTTGTTTACTTTCCTGCGCCGGTATTTTAGCGCCGGTGTTGTCATCAAAAACACCGGGAAGGCTGCATGCAAAAAATGGTGTTGTTATAAGCAGAAAAAGCAGCGTCAATTGTTTCATTTGTTTCTCCTAAAAGCAATCATTTGAGTTTGATTTAAAATATATGACTCCGAACAGGCGGAATGTGAGGCGAGCGATCTTCATGTGTTTATTTTGCCGGTTTCGGAGCTATGTGGTTGCCTGCTCATGACATAGCAAGCTCCATGCCAACTTTTACAGGCAGGAAAACAGGAAAAAAGAAGCATCATGGGTCTCAGAAATCTGAGGGTCATGTCAAAAATTTGAAAACAACTGATTGTTAAAACCGAAAGTCGAAACCCAGGTTGAGGATTTTTTTCCGATAAAAGTGGTTGCGCAGCGTTGATTCATTGTTGTGCAAAGCAAGACGCAGTATGACAGTTGCGCCCGCGTTTAAATCTTTCGATAAATCAATTATCATGAAATTGCTTTCACTTTGCTCCGGATCACCGGTGATGGGCAGCGTTGCAACCATATATCGGTATTTTTTAAACTGCGCGGCGGCGGCGCTGCGCAGTAAAAAATCACCAGGAAGAGGCAGGGCAAATGTGCAACTCAATTGATGGTATGAAAAGGCAAAGGCTTTGTCATTTGAGTCGTTGCGACGCCATTGGTAACCAACAGTAAATAAAAATGGTTTGGTTAAAACAGCTTTTATTTCCATGCTATAAATTTCATCTTTACGTTTCCTGCCTGAATCCACCAACTTGTTGTTTTCAAACTCCTGAAAAATAAAAACTGGCCGCTCATCAAACGCCGTATTTGCAAAGAAGGGTTGTAATTTCAGAAAAAGGCGATAGTTTATTTTTTTTGAAAATACAATAGAATACCTGAATTCCTCTAAATCGAATTCATTTGAATGACTGTAATCTAAACTGGTTTGACTGACAGCTGCTTCAATTGTCAGGCCGAAAATTGTTGGCAGACCCAAAAAACCACCGGTGGTTGCCAAACCATAATCAAAATTGTTATTCAGGAAAATTTTCAAGCGACCGTTGAAGCGCAGTCCAAAAACAAACTTCCATAGTTTTCGGGATGCCTGACCGGAGATTTCATGAATAAGTTTATTTTCAAACTTATTGTTAAAGTAGGATTGTATGCCGCCTTTATAAACAAAGGCCGCCCGAAATTGTCGCGCGCGGCGGGTTGCTGACGAATGGATGAGCAAACGCAAAGAGTTGCCTTGGATGAACGGCTGCGAATCTATAGCAATGGTTTCGGTAATATTATCATCTGATTCAACGCTCGCCTGGATGCGATTTTTTACGCGCCATGTTTGCGAAAAAACCAGCGTATTGGCTAGGAGTAAAAAGGCTGCGATTACTGAAATAGTGGAAAGTTTTTTTACCGTCATCCGTTCTTAATTTGACTTTTTCAATTCGTCGGCGGCTTTGTAAAACTCGATTGCCCGACTTGAGAGACTGTCGGCTTTAGCGCGAAGAATTTCCTCTTGTTGCGCAAGGTCTTTGATTAGATATTCCACTTCGTCGATGGAAAGCGACTTATAGTTAAACGGCTGTTTTACATCGAAGTATAGAGTTTTGGTCGAGGCGCTTGTTAAATCAACTTCAATCCTGTCAGAACTATACACCGCCGCACTTTTTGGCGCCGAAAAGTTAGCCAAATATTCATCTTGTTGATCAAATAAAGCGAGATCTGTCATCAAATCGTCAAGCCGCACGCGCAATTTGAGTTCCTTTTTAAAATCGTTGCGCCGTTTCAACAATAATAAAGAAACCAACCGTATTTTGTCTTCCTGATCTTTCAATAAATCTGCCTTCTGACGAATTTTTGCAGGAGAGTCTTCAGAAGAAATGGCAAGCGCTGGCATGTCGAGATGGTATTGCGCTTCCTGGTTTTGACTTTTAAGTTCGTATAAGCGATTACGCAACCCTTCAAGCGCCGCGTACTGCTCCTGCTTATCTTCGCTAGATTCGGCGGCGGAGATCGCACTTATTTTCATTTCAAGCATACTTTCATAGCCACTTCGTAAAAGCCTGATGTTCCGTTCCAGCTTTTCAGAAACTGTTCTTTGTTGCTTTTCCAGTTTGGCAACCTGAGTCGAAATACGCTGCGACTCCTGCAATATTTTTTCTAATTTCCTTTGCTCCAGATAACCGCGACTGTCCGGGTTCTCGATTGTCTCGATTCGCTTTGACCTCTCAGAAATCTGACGTTTTAACGAATCAATGGCGCCGGCGACAACAAGCAATTCGTTTGAATAGGCGCGATACTCCGCTTCCAATTTTGCTAAATCGGCGTTACTTTGGGCAAAAATCGCAGGCGCAGCCCCAAACAAGAGCGTAGCACCCAGAATGTAGTGATAAATGGCTGACATAATTCTAAACTTTCATTTGGACACACAATAAACTGAGCGACGATCAGTTCAAATTTTGTGCCAGGATAACACGCGCTTTCCTTAATAATTTGAAAAGGTTAGAGAAGTTTATACTTTTCAAGCTTGTAATATAAGGCGCTGGTTTTTATGCCAAGCAAACGCGCCGCCTCCGTTTTCACCCCTTTTGACTTCTCCATTGCCTGCCGAAGAAGCTGGCGCTCAACGGTTTGCAGCGATTCATTCAAATTGAAAGAGCCAACGGGCAATTGCACGGATTTACCTTCTGACGAGCCGAAAGGTAAATCTGAAACTTCAATGGTATTATTCTCGCAAAGCACAGCGAGACGTTCAATGAGATTTTCAAATTCCCGAATATTTCCGGGCCAGTCGTATTGAACAAGCGCCTTTTGCGCTTGCCCGGAAATGTTGAGCTCCGGCAGATTTAAATGTCGCTTCATCTTCTGAATGAAATGTTCGAGGAGCAAAGGGATGTCTGATTTTCTTTCGCGCAGTGACGGTAAATAAATTGGAATGATGTACAGGCGATAATACAAATCTTCACGAAAACGACCCGCCGCAATTTCCTTTTTTAGATCCTTGTTGGTGGCGGCTATGACACGAACATCAACTTTCAATGTTTCTTCGCCGCCAACGCGTTCAAATTCCTGCTCTTGTAACAAACGCAGCAGTTTGACTTGCGCGTTAAGTGGAATGTCTCCAATTTCATCCAGAAAAATCGTGCCATTATCGGCAAGTTCGAAACGCCCTTTTTTCTGTTTCAGCGCGCCTGTAAAGGAGCCTTTTTCATGGCCAAAAAGTTCGGACTCAAGCAGACCTTCCGCCAAAGCGCCGCAATTCACCCGAACAAACGAACGCTCTTTTCGCAATCCGGCCTTATGAATTGAGCGCGCAACCAGTTCTTTGCCAGCGCCGCTTTCACCGTAAATAATAACCGTTGAATCACTCTTCGACAATTTCTTAATGGTTCGATAAACCGGTTGCATTGCAGCTGAATCGCCGATGATTTCACCAAAATTGAAATGAATGTCAAGTTGTTCACGCAAATATAAGTTTTCCTCCGAAACACGTCGGAGTTTTCCTTTTTGCGCAACTTTTTCAGCGAGTATGCTAAGTTTGAGGCCAAGTTCTTCAGGGGAAAACGGTTTTGTTAGGAAGTCAGCAGCACCCTTTTGTATCGCTTGCACCGAAAGTTCAATGGTTCCGTAAGCGGTAATCAGCAAAACTTCCGTTTCAGGGTAAGCCTCTTTTGTCCAGATCAGCAATTCAATTCCAGTCATGCCGGGAAGCTTGTAGTCAGATATGATGATGTGAAAGTTGCTGGTCTGCAAGGACTGAATAGCTTGCTCCGCGCTTATCACGCCAACGGCGCCATACCCGGATTTTTCCACAACTCTGACAATGCCTTCCCTGATGGTGGTATTGTCTTCAACAATAAGGATGTTCAATTTTCTAGCCATTTGCAGATTTGTTGGTAAAATAAAAGTTTCACAAAAACAGACTTATAAAGAAAAGATGCAAGCGTTGCGCAGTCACGACAATATAGAAAGAGAATTCATTGCATGCTTAGCGGCTATTTAATCAACAGCTAAAGTATTCATTTCGCCTGACTGTTTTTTTCGAAACCAAATTTATAAATACGAACAGAAACGCGAGCGACGCCTCATCCACCAAGACGAGAAGGAGTCTCCTTTTTTCGATTCTGAACAAATAAGAGCGCAACGGCGGACAACACCAAAACAAAAAAGGGAATCACCGCCAGGTTGATCGCCCGCCATCCAAACTGATGCTGAATGGTGCCAGAGGAGAGAGAGGCCGCCGCCACCGCTGTAAAAACCAGGAAATCATTCAACCCCTGCGTTTTGGCGCGTTCAGATGGCTGGTAAGTTTCCGTTAGTAAGGTGGTCCCGCCGATAAACAAAAAATTCCAACACAGCCCTAATGCAACCAGCGCAATAACAAAATGCCAAATTGTTTGTCCATGAAGATTTACGCCAGCAGTAATGAAGCCGAACAAAACCCCGAAGGCAAGGATGCGAAGCAATCCAAACCGGGTTATCAACCGACCAGTAATAAATGAAGGAGCAAACATTGCCACGACATGCCATTGAATTACAAATGCAGCGCTCTCAAAGGGATGGGCATGGCGCGCCATTGCCAACGGCGTCGCCGTCATTACAAGCGCCATACTTGCATAACCAAGCGTCGCGCAAATCAAAGCGACACTGAATCGGGGCTGTCTCGCAATAACCCATAACGAACGCGACGCTGGCGGACTGTTCGCTGAGTTGTTCGAAATACCCGGCAATTTCAGTGAAAAAGCGCTTATGCAGCTTGCCCCAAAAAAAACTGACAAAACCAGATAACTCCCGGCAAATTGCGCCTGCTTTAATAAATCGTTTGTAAAAACAGCCAGGTTTGGCCCCAGGAAAGCCGCCAATACGCCTCCGGCCAGAACCCATGAAATTGCCTTACTTTTGTAATTTTCAGGAGCAGAATCCGCCGCTGCAAATCGAAAATATCCGCCAAATCCGTTATGAACGCCAAACAAGGCGCTCGCCATGACAAATAAACCAAAATTTTCTTGCAGAATAGCAAAAGATGCAATCAATCCGCCCATGACTCCGGAAAAACCAGCGATGACAAAACCAGATTTTCGACCAATCCGCTCCATAAGCAACGCCGCTGGAATCGTTGTCAGCATTGTAAATAGCTGTAAAGCGGCGATGGGCAACGTGGCCAGGCTTTTATCCGCCGCAAGCCTAAAACCAACAATGGAAGCAGTAGTAATAACCATCGTTGACCCACTGACCATTATGGCCTGGTTAAAAGCTAAAAAAGGAACGTTGCGTTTGAAGTTTTTCATTTACTTTTTTCAAAAAAGAAATTCTTTTATCAAATTCAACAAATGACGTGAATATCAGTATTACCCAAGCCTTCACACCACAATACAACCCGCAGCCGAACAGTCGCATGTTTTTTGGCCAAAATCAGCGCAATTTTTACTTTGCGAAAGAATACGGTTTTTTTATGTTTGATGCTGTAGTTTTTGGTTTGGATCTATTTTTTCAGAAAGTAGTTTTTCCACACAATTTACCTGGAGGTATAATGGCGTCAGTATCAGACTTTCGTAACGGCATGGCCATGCGGCATAACGGTGAAATTTGGATCGTAAATGAATTCCAACATGTAAAACCAGGCAAGGGACATGCTTTTATTCGCACGAAATTAAAACAACTCAAAAGCGGTAAAGTTGTCGAGTATACTTTTCGGCAACACGACACAATTGAAGAGCTGCGCCTCGAAAACAGAGAAATGCAATATCTTTACGACGCCGGAGATGATATTTGTGTTATGGATCCGAAAACTTACGAGCAGATAAATGTTCACAAAACACTGCTTGGCGACCAAATCAAATTTCTGAAAGAAGGCAATTCAACAACTGTACTTTTTATGGAAGGAAAGATTGTGCAGGCAAGTCTGCCTAACTTCATTGAACTTACAGTAACCGAAGCGTCACCCGGTGTTAAAGGCGATACCGTTTCCAACCTGCAAAAACCTGTCACTGTTGAGACTGGAGCCGAAATACAGGCGCCTCTTTTTATTAAAGAAGGCGATCTTATCAAAGTTGATACACGAGATGGAAAATATGTCGAACGGGTAAACAGTTAGCCGTTTGACCTGAAATCAAGGTTAGTGGCAAGGCGCTCCGGTTTTCCGGGTCGGCGTTTTTAAAATTTGCTTTTTCTATGCTGACGAATGAAAAATTCATCCAACAGGAGTCGTTGGCTGAATTTTATAACACGAGATTTGTTGAGAAACTGAATTGCGCCCGCCATTTCTTCAAAATAAGGTTGAGGGTAGTTTTGCTCAGTTCTCGTTTTCAAGTTGGCGCTGATAAAGGCAAAACACAGATGTGCTTGTTCTGGCGGAACATTTTCGAAAAAAATATTGTGACGAATATCATTCCACGGTGAAAAAAATAGCCCGACGGCCTTAAAACGCCTGCAAAAGCACACTTGGCCGGGCAACGTAAGAGAGTTGGAAAATGTGATGCATGTTGCGGCGCTTATATGCAAAGGCGGGATCCTTCAGCCAACGCACATTCAAGATTAGTCCGGCAATAAAACCTTCGCTTTATAATTGTTCTTTTACCGAGGCAAAAAAGGAATTCAAAAACATCTACACCATCTGCTTGAATCAAATTTCGGGAATCCTAGCGCCGCAGCCGGGAATGCAGCGTTTGCTCGGAAAGCGCTGGCCAGGCTGATTCAAAAATATGGAATAGATCCTGACCAATACTAAGGCATTTGATCGAAATAAACTTGCCACCTTCCACTCCATCTGAACTCATAATTCAAGATTTTTATGGTAATATTATTTTGACCTGAACCTTAAGGAATAATACAAATTCAGCCCCCCTGTTAGCTGAATCTAAACTTCACATGCTTGAAAAAATGGGCTATTTCTCAAAAGAGCAACTAAACCGTAGGAACATATCATCCTGAAAAACATTTTAAAGATCCGTTTAACCTGAATTTTTAATTATTTAAGGCTGTCACTCTGTCGAATAGCTCGTATAAATTGTTTCGATCCACTTTTCGGTTGTCACAAAATCCCAACTCAAACCGCTCATTTTTTCAGGAAGACCTATGATTTTTATTTCTTCCAGACGCTTGCCCGAATTCATGGCAGCGACCACAATGTCGACGCTTTCAGCAAGCATAGCGCGCCAGACGCTTAAATCAGCCTTGTTAGAGATGGGGCCATGTCCCGGAATGATGATTGAGCTATCATCAATCACGTCGAGGATGGACTTTACATTTTCCATAAATCCTTGCACTGAACCGCCGCGGTTCAAATCCACGAAAGGGAAAAGTCCGCTAAAATAGTGGTCGCCCGCATGCACAACATTTGAAGATTTGAAATAGATAACAGCGTCGCCGTCCGTATGTCCTTTCGGATAATGAATCACATCAATATCTTCACCATTCAAATAAACAGAAAGTGACTGGTCAAAGGTGATAACCGGCCAAAACTCTTTAGGTTTATTTTCTAAAAGCCTGGTTCGACTATTTTTATGCGCAATGATAGTTCCTTCCGATGAAAACGCCGCATTGCCGCCGGTGTGGTCGCCATGAACATGCGTATTGATTATAAAAGTCGGCGCTCCATATCCAATTTCAGAGATAGCCGCCTTTATTTTATCTGTCAGCGGCGCCATTTTGGTATCGATCAG
>Ga0316190_10000047_pt1 | contig 63555 bp, 53 predicted proteins | sample Eddworburrow2_MG_FD_204929 | JGI IMG/M metagenome (GOLD analysis project Ga0316190, IMG submission 204929) | Coastal sediment microbial communities from Maine, United States - Eddy worm burrow 2 | ecosystem: Environmental > Aquatic > Marine > Coastal > Sediment | place: USA: Maine | collected...
CCGACGCCGCCGGCACCTTTGCCACCAACGGTTACGGAGCATTCTCACCCGGTGGCTACTCCGCAGCCGGAGTCTTCGTTACCGAGGTCGTTCTGACCGCCATCTTCCTGATCGTGATCCTTGGCGCCACCGCCAAGCGGGCGGCCGCAGGCATTGGTGGTCTGGCCATCGGCCTCACCCTGGCCCTGATCCACCTGGTCTCGATCCCCATCAGCAACACCAGCGTCAACCCGGCCCGCTCCACCTCGCAGGCCGTCATCGCCGCCGTCTTCGGTGACGGGGCCACCACCCCCATCACCCAGCTGTGGATGTTCTGGGTCGCTCCAATCGTCGGTGCCATCGTCGGAGGTATCGCCTACCGGGCGCTACTCAGCACCGATGACATGGGCTGACAAGACCCTGCCCGCTACCGGCAACTGAAACTCACCCAAAGCCTCCACTGCTCCCCCGGCCACTGGCCGGGGGAGTTGCAGAACCGGTAGCGTCACGGTCGGCTCTGGTATCCGGGCTCCACCGATTGTGTTTGGTGCCGGCCCGGTCAGAAGCCATCGGTAATGGCAGCAAGGAGCACCCAGCGAATGGCCGCAGCACCCCAGTCCCTGATCACCCTCGACCTTGAAGGGGTCCTCGCCCCCGAGATCTGGATAGCGGTGGCCGAGGCAACCGGCATTGGGGCCTTCGCCCGCACCACTCGCGACGAGCCTGACTACGGCCTACTGATGGCGGGCCGGTTGGCTGCCCTCGATCGCCATGACATCACGTTCAGCCAGATGATCGAGATCGTCAACGAGCTGGAACCCCTGCCCGGGGCGGTTGAGTTTCTCGACAACCTTCGGGCCGAGGTTCCCGTCGTCATCCTCAGCGATACCTTCGAACAATTGGCCGCCCCCCTGTTCGCCAAACTGGGTCACCCGCTGGTGCTGTGCCATCGTCTCAGCATCGAGGACGACCGGGTCACCGGCTCGACCGTTCGCATGGAGGGGGCCAAGCGCCACGCCGTCGAGGCCTACCGTTCACTCGGCTACACCATCACCGCCGCCGGCGACTCCTTCAACGACATCGAGATGTTGAGCGCCGCCGATCGCGGTTTCCTGTTCCAGCCCAGTGAGCTGGTGGCCGCCAGCCATCTGGAGTTCGCAGTTGTGACCGAACTCGACGACCTCCTGGCGGTCTGCCTGCATTCCATGCGGCTGGACCACGCCTGAGCAGCTCCCTTCATTCCCCTATGGCCACGGCTTCATTCCCAGTAACCAACGACCGGGGTTTGAGGCGCGGGATCTCCGCTACCGCTCCCGATGAAGCATCTTCGGGTGTGATTCTGGGCCAATCTGAGCGCAGCCAGGGCATCAGCCCTGGTGTCGAGCAGCTGGGCCAGTGAACCGCCGTCGCTCAGTCGCCAGCCGGATTGCCCTTCCTCGCTGACCACGAGCTGGGTCGGATCGTAGCTGGCGCAGTTCTGGCCGGCGATGGGTTCGCTGAACTCGGATGACCCGGCCCAGTACTCAACGATGTACGCACCAGGCTCGACCCTCTGGTTTCCACCGCCAATGATGCAACGGTTGTTGTGACGCCGGGCCAGGGCCACCGCCGCTTCGGCGTCCGCCTCGTTACCGACGATGGCCATGACCACCCGGCCGTCGGTGATGTGCCAGGTTGTCGTCCCTTTGCTCGTGGCGGCAATGGCAGCCGGATCGTAGGCCGTGCACTCAGGAACCGATGGTTGGCCAAGCGAGAGCGTGAGTGTCACCTCCCCTGCCTGCTCGCCGGCCGGGGGATCCTGATCGACAACCAATCCCTCGGCCGTGGTGGTGGAAACCACTCGTTCGCCGAGCACGACGACCACGCCAAGTTCTGCCAGCTCGGCCCTGGCCGTCGCCTCAGCCAAACCCACAACATCGGGGAGTTCGGGTACCAGGGGAACCTGCGGTGACCGGGCCACCGCAGGCCCGGTTGAGATGACCAGGGCCAACTCCGCGGTCCGGGTCCCCGGCTCGGGACGTTGTTCGAGCACCACCCCATCGGCCACGGTGGCCGACGCCACCCGGCCCTCGATCACCAGCGCCAGCCCCTCAGACGCCAACACCGATGCGGCCTCGGCCTCGGTCAGACCGACAACATCCGGCGCCTCAATGTCACCAAGTGAGGGATCGACCGGGGCCAAGCCTGCACCGGCCCCCGCCCTCGCCCCAACGTTGACATCGGTTGCATTGCCCTCGGTCGCCCTGTCGTCGCCCTCGAATTTGCCGCTCCCCCGAACGTCATCGTCCTCCTCCGGCGAACCATCGACGGTGACCAGCCCGCGCCCGGCAACGGCACCGTCGTTCTCGCCCCCAAAGGTGATCCAGGTTGCCACCGACACGACCACGATCACGATCACGATCGTGGCACCAACCAGTCCGGCGGCTCGACGCCCGTTGGGCGCCTTCGGCGGCGGCGAGATCGGCTCCGGCGACACTTCCAGCAGATGCGGGCCGAAGGAATGGGCCTCGCCAGAACCGACCAGGTCGGCTGAACTGCCGGGGCCGGTGGGACCGGTGAGATTCGGCACCGGTGGTGCACCGTGTTTGTTGTCGACCGCAACCACGGGTGGGACCAACCGCTGAGGATCGTCTTCGAGCACGTGACGCAGCCCGCGGCGCGCGTCGGCCGAGTCTGCCGCTGCGCTCGGATGCGGCCGGGGAACGATTGGCCTACGGAAAGCTGCCGTCGGCCGTTCATGGGATGCTGTCGGCAACGGTCGTGACAACACAACCGGCTTGGTCACGGTCGGCCCCGCCATGGGGGGTCCAGCGTCGCTGATGGCGGCCAGGGACTCCATGAACTGCGCCATGGTCGGTGGTCGCCGACGGCGATCCTTGGCCCGTGCCCGGATCAGGAGTGAGGACAGCTCCCTCGGACCGGCGCCTGCCGGGAGCGCGGCCACCGCTTCGACCGGCAGCTGCGTCTGCCCTGGAATCGGGCCCTCAGCGCCAGCTGCGGGTGATTGCTCGCCGGTAACCAGCGTTTGCAGCGTTGCTGCCAGTGAGTAGACGTCGAAACGTTCGTCGCCGTCGTCCTCAAGTACCTCGGGCGGATCGTGTCGCCGTTGGGATGCGGTCGCTGGTATCGACCCGGCCGAGGCCTGACGCAGCCAGGCCGGACCGAAACCACCCAGCCTTGGTCCGCCATCGTCGACGACGATGTTCTCCGGTCTGACATCGAGGTGGCAGAGACCCCGGGCGTGGACGTGGACCAGAGCGGCACCAACGGGAGCCACCAGGCCAACGGCCTCCTCCCAGCCCAGCCGACCGCGGCGACGGAGTAGCTCAGCCAGGCTCCCACTCTCAAGCAGTTCCGTGACCAGGTAGGGCTGGCCATCGTCGGTGTGGCCAAGATCGAAGATGGTCACGATATTTGGGTGGCCCGAAACATCGATCAGGGTCTGCCGCTGCTGTTCGAACCGTCCCCGCAAGCGTTCATCGGGGATGTCGTTCAGCACCTCGACCGCCACCCGACGACCCAGCGAGGTGTGGGTGGCAGCGTAGAAGACTCCCGACCAGGTTGAGCCGGTCAGTTCTGCGTCAATCAGATGTGCTATCCCGAGAGTCAGCTCTTCGGACATCTCAAAAACCAAGCCCTCCCTAGTGGGCCATGGCCAGCGTGATGGTTCTGCCCCTTCAACCAGCCGCTATGACGTTGTCGTTCCAGAGTAGACCAGCGACCCCGCGACGCGCCGTCGGGCCGCAGGCTCGCCGTGGCCGACCGACAACGCATACAGTCGGCTCGACCGCCGGTATCGGTACCGGCCCCGTCTGGAGACGACCATGACCAAGCACATACTTCTCGTATTCACCAGCCCCGTGGAAGGCCGGGATGACGACTACAACACCTGGTACAACGACGTTCACCTCGGTGAGGTGCTGGCCACCGACGGGTTCGTCAGGGCCCAACGTTTCAAGGTTGGCGACATCATGCCTGGCGTCACCGATCACGACTACGTCGCCATCTACGAGCTGGAGACCGACGATCCGGGGGCGGCCATGAAAGCCCTCAACGGCGCGGCCAAGGGCTTCACCATGACCGACGCCATCGACCTGCGGGACTCCAAGATGACCTTCGCCTCTCAGGTGAGTGACCTGGTGGAGGCCTGAGCCCGTCCGAGCCGACGGAGCCCGCGATGACCGCCTGGCCCCGCGGCCGGTCCGCCGACGGCGGGATCGACGAGATTCCCTTCGCCAGCGTTACGGGCCGGTTGTGGTTGTGCGGCAAACACGTGGTCGGCCCCGATCCTGAGGCCGCACTGGCCCGGGTCGGCGCCGATCATGTGCTCTGCCTCAACGAACGACACGAGATCGAGCACCGCTACCCCGGCTACGTTTCCTGGCTGGAAGGCGACGGCCGGGAGCGGTCCACCTGGTTTCCTACCCCCGACCTCGGAACGCGCCCGCTGGATGACTTCCTGGGCCTACTCGAAGCCACGGCCCAGCAGCTGCAGTCGGGCCGCGGCCTGATCGTCCACTGCGGAGCCGGGATCGGGCGGGCCGGGACCTTCGCCGTCTGTGCCCTGGTGTTGGCCGGGGCCGACCCCGCCGAAGCGCTGCTCCTGGTGGCCGATCACCGGCCCCTGGCTGGACCGGAGGCCGGTTCGCAGGCCGAACTGGTCGATGTGGTTGAGGCCGTGGTGGCGGCCAAGGTCGGACCTTCGACAAAACCTTTTGCCTGAAACGGAACTGAAGCCGTGCTGCGGCGAAGTCTTGGCGTGGACTCAGATTCAGCAGTGGTATGGGCGTCGCTCGACGATCCTGAGCAGTTCGGGTTGCTGTTCGAGCGACACCATCGGGTGGTGTGGACCTATCTCGCCCGACTGGCCGGTCCCGACCTCGCCGATGAACTGACCGGTGAGGTGTTCGTCACCGCCTTCGCCCAGCGGGATCGATTCGACCCTCAGCGGGGGCGGGTGCGCTCGTGGTTGTACGGCATAGCGGGCAACAAGCTCCGGGGCCGACTCCGCAGCGAGCATCGCGCTCGCCGGGCCTTCGCCCGGGCGGCGGTGCCGACGTTCTCCGCCGACAACACCACGATCGTTGACGATGCGGCGGCGTTGGCCGACGAAGCCCGGCAGGTCACCGCGGCGATGACCCTGTTGACCCAGGCCGATCGCCAACTCATCATGCTCCGAGCGTGGGAGCAGCTCTCCTACGCCGAGATGGCCGAGGTCCTGAATACCCCGGTCGGCACTGTGCGATCCCGCCTGTCGAGGGCCAGGGGTCGACTCCGGGAACTCCTGGACGACAACGGCGAACTCTCGATCAAAGAGCTGAACCAGGAGACGCTGTAATGGACATCGACACCGCCCTCAACCGGGCACGACCCAAGTTCCCCGAACCCACCCCTCAAGTGCAGGCCCAACACCGGGCTGCCCTCGACGACGCCATCAGGTCGGCCCAACCCAGCGGGCAGGACACGGCCGATCCACGATCACCGGCCCTCGACACCGGACTGCTGACACTCGGGCCCCGAACCGGGCCGCAAATCACCGCCCGATCCCGGGGGCGACGGCGAGCGGTGCTCACGGCAGCCGCGGTCGTGGCGGCGGTGTCAGGAGTCGCCGGTGGCTGGCTGCTGGCCGGCAACCGCACACCGCCCGGCATGCTCGAAACCGGCTCTTCCCTCTCCCCCACCGACGACGCCAGGCTCCCGGGGCAGGCGCCAGCTGAGACCGGCCACGAGGATCAACCGGCGGCACCACGGTCATGTGGCGACCAGTTCCCGGTCTCGGTCGACCTTGCGGCGGGCCTGACCATCGTCGACGGTCCGCTGCCTGGCCGCACCGAGGGGCGGGAGGGGCAGTTAATCAAGCACTGGGTCGGCCCAGGACTCTCAGGCGAACTGCGCTGGCCACAGGATCCCCAGGAGATCTACGCTCCGTCCGAAGCCGACGGGGACGGCGACGCTGGCCGTCTCAATCTCGGATCGAACACCGACGAGAACCGGCCCGGTGAGGTGGAGATCTTCGCCACCACCGCGGCCGATGGCAGCACGGTCAGTGCCGAGTCCGATAAGGCCACGGTGCGACTGACCTATCCCCGGTCGGCCTCGGAGTCGGGCGCCGGTTGCGGCCTGTTGCAGATTCGGTTCGTTGCCGACGACGACGGCGAACAGGCCCTGCTCTTCCCGACCGACCGGGCCACCGTCCCCGCAACCAACGACGACCAGTCGATCCAGAGCAGGACCTTCTATCCTCGCCTGGTCGAGCCCCTGATCACGGACCAGGTCACAACGACCGAGGCGCCAACCACCATCGCGGCCTGCGACGCGGAAGGGGTGCCAACGACGACCGGACCTGGGGCGACCCCACCCAGAACCGATAGGACGATCACCAACGGCGGCCACCACAACTCACCGGCGGAGGCGCTGGTCGACTTTGTTGGACGTTTCGGCCCATCGGACCCGAACCAGCTCACTCCCAGCGGCTACCTGGAGCTGACGAACCCCGACGGCTCGGTCTCCTATGCCCAGGGGTCAGGGCTACCCGACCGCAGCTACGCCACACTCGTAACCGTCTCGCCCTCGAGCGGGGGCTGGGCCGTCACCCACGTACTGGACAGCGGGTGCTGAGCTACTCCAGGCGTTCAATGACCATCGCTTCCAGCACCAGGTCGCCCCCGCCCTGATAGAAGATGCGACCTTCAAGCGATACCTCGGGCCCGCTTGTTGGCACCTCGATCTCAATCTCGATCGTCGGGCCGATCAGCGGGGCCGAAGCGAGGCTGAGCTGCTCGCCCCGGTTGGCGTCCCAGGTGACAACCTCGAACACACCGTCCGGGCCCTCCTCGCCCGATCTGGTGACGACGACCGACAGCCGGTACCGGCCCGGCTCCACGGCGTAGTAGGCCCCAAATCCGACGTACCGTCCGCCCTGCCCGTCAACACCGGCACCGGCACCAATCTGGGCCGAGGTGACCCGCAGAGGACATCGCCGGGTGCCGGGCACCTCGTCGCCGACTGACTCAGGACCACGGCCTCCGCCGACCAGGTCCGGGTCCGGGTCCGGGTCCGGGTCCGGGTCCGGGTCCGGGTCCGGGTCCGGGTCCGGGTCCGGGTCCGGGTCCGGGTCCGGGTCCGGGTCCGAGACGGAGCCGACACTGCTGGCCACCTCGGCCCGGGGGCCACCGGGGGTCGACGGGGTGGCCAGTTGCGAACCGTAACGACAGCCGGGCACTTCGGCCCGGCCGCCGGCGACAGCCAGGCGGTCGAGGTCGATGCCGCCGGTGCCGAAGTCGAGAACTCGCCAGTGGGCACACACCGTCTCAACCGGCTCGGTGACGGCCAGCGAGCGCACCGTGTTCTCGGGTATGGCCCCGAAGACCGTCGGCCGGAAGATGACAAAGTCGGCCGAATCGCGGGCCCAGGCCCGACTGTGCACATCCTCCTCGGGGGCCATCCAACTGTTGCGGGAACCTATCGCCAACTGATGCGACGACTGCACAACGGCCAGGCGAGAAGCCGAGTAGTTGCCGATCCCGGCCCGCGATCCGCTCTCGGCCAGCGCCTGATCAAGGCAGGCCACTTCGCCGGGGGTGCGCTCGATCGACAAGGCACCCAATGGGAACGCGCCCCACGCCAACGCCGACAGCGCCGCCACCACGGCGAGACCAGTAGGTGCCAACCGGATCCGACGCACAAGATCCGGCAACCACAGGCCGAGCATCAGGACCGGCACATGATAGAGGAACTGGTGATAGCGCCATCCGACATCGGCCACGATGGCCTCGGCCAGCACCGTGCCCACCGCCGCCCCGGCGAACCACAAACCGAACAGGAACATCGTGGGATTGTGACGCTGTCGCCACCACTGCCGGTACCACAACGCGGCCGCCACCAGCACCAGCAGTGAATAGAGGAGCCAGAACTCAGTGAGCTCGGAGCGGAAGAAGATGTCGAACACCAGCCGCAGACGGGACCGAAACGCAAGCCCCGAACCGACCCCAACGGTGTAGTCGCCCGACGATCGCACCACCACCGACCGCAGGACAAAACCAACCGCCGTGCCCACCACCAGCGAACCGACAACCGGCCACGAACCGACGATCGGCATCAATCGGCTCCTCCCCCAGCGGGAGCCAAGCGCCGCCGACAGCTCGATGGCGGCCACTGGCACCACCAACCAAGCCACGAAGATGGGGTCCGACGCCGTCGCCACCACAACGAGCAACACCAGGCCGAACAGCAACCACCGCTGCCGATGGCCAGCCGACACCGCTTGACGCTGGCCCCCGTGGTCTGCAGAGCCGACATCACCAGGCGGGTGATCGGCAGGTGCAAGATGCAACCTGAACCAGACGACAAGCGCGGCCAGGGCCAGGATGAACGTCCCGAAGTGGGCAAAGCTGACCGAGGCGTAATCGGCGGGCACCTGCCCGGCCAGACCGGCGGCCACAAAGACGCCAAGCCCCATCACGGTGGCCACCAGGGGCTCCGTACTCAGATACCGGACCAGGGCCAGCCACACGGCGGCAAACAACGCCAGCTGGAGCAGAGCAAACAACGCCATGGCAGAGGAGTACGACGGGGCAATGAGCCAGGCCACGAAGTACAGGGGCCAGTCGGGCAGGAAGTACGGTGCCTCGGGCAGGCCCCACGACGACAACGACCCACCACGGGCCACGTCGTCGAACAGGGCAGGCAGGAAGGCGATGTCGCCGTGGAAGAAGTCCTCGGTGGGGAAGCTGCCCCGTAGCCGTTGCAGCGGGATGGCGACCACCACGAACACCATCGACAGACGCAGCAACATGATTGTCCATCATGCCAGCTGTACATCGCATGGAACCGGTCAAACCGGAAGTGGTCAGCACCAACGTGCCACTGACAACAAAAACAACAACAACCACGACCACGACCACCCTCGACAAACCGGACCGCCTGGATCGGGCCGAGCCGGCCGACGACGACATCGAGGTGTCGTCCGAGCCCCGCCTACTGCCCCCACAGGACAAATGGGTGATGGTGGACTACGTGCAAATCAACAACGAAGCGGTCGATGGGGTCACTGCCGATCTCACGGTGTTCGAGCTGGATGGCCGACAGTTGGTCCTGACCTCAAGCCCCCACCTCGGGACCCCCACGGATGATCAGCCCCTGTCACAGGCCAGGCCACTACAGAGAACCGACCGGGTCACGCTCCGCTGGAGCGAGGGAGGTCGAGACAACGGCCTTACCGGCTTCGGTTTCGATGTCGCCGAGTTCCGCCAGGTCGCCGACTCCCTCATCCTGAGGAATGACCGCTGGTTGCTCCCCACCGCCCGTGAGATCCTGTTCGAACCGGGATCACCAGGGGGAGGCGGTTTCAGCACCCAGATCGAGTTCGCCCCGGTGAGTGATGACGGCACGGTGGATCGGTCGCGAGCAATCGGCCAGTTGATCTCGACCGGTAGCGAGGGTGACCCGTACCGCCAAATTGGTGAGGCAAGCGGCTTCGGCATCGTCCGGGCAATCGACATCGGCGGAGCCAACGGCTTTGTCCTCGGCGGTTCGTCCCCCGACTATGCGCTGAGCTACCAGGATGGACAGGTGACCTCGTGGGACCTGAGAGATTCAACGGTCGACTTGGAAGCGTTCCTGTCCAGTCTGGCACCGGTCGACGAATCAACCTGGTTGGAAGCCATCCCGGCAGGGGCAGCGGACCGTCGCCAGACCTTGGAGGCCCCGGTCGCCGACGTCGAGCCGATCCCGGCCGGTACCGCGCCCCGCTTCGTCCTCCCCAAGCCGTGGACGCTTGAGGCCATGTACGACGAAAGCCAGGGGACCGATGAGCAGCGGGACCAGGCCCGAGCCCTTGAGGAGGCCACCGATACAACACCGGACTACGAAGTGACATGGCACCAGACGTTCCGAACCGCCGACAACGTCGATGCGGTCGTTCCCGATGTGCTCATCGAGATCCAGCAGGCCATCAGGCCCCGCCCCGCCCCGGCTTCGACGGTCCCGGCCCATCGAATGATGTCGCCGACAGCGCTACCCGCTGGATGACAACGTGGCTGCGCGACGGACAGGTTACCTGGGTCTGGCTGTTCCCCATTGTGCCCACCAGTCCCGAAATCGATCTCGCCTGGCGCACCTTGGAGGAGGCAAGTTGACGGTCCCAACCTCGGATCGGCTGGTCATCGAGGTCGACGAGAAGCCCGACACCTTCTACCTCTGGTATCCACCCGGTCTCGACGTCCTCGTCCAGGCGGGCGGCCCCGACGGCCTGGAGGCCATGAACGCTCTTCGCCAGATCCCCGAGGACGAGTGGGCGACCATGGTCACCCCCTTCATCGAGCCGCCGCCCCTGGGAGGCAACTGATCGGCGGGTCGGCCGGAGCCGACTCAGGCCAGGGCGGCGCCCACGGCATCGGCGGCCTCGTCGACGGCGTCCCAGCCGGCGGCGATTGCCGGCCCCATGTTGTAGAAACCGTGGATCTGTCCCGGGTACTCGCTCAGCTTGACCGGCACCCCGGCCTCGGCCAGCGCATCGGCGTAGGCCACGCCTTCGTCCCGCAGAGGGTCGTACTGGGCCACGATCACCAGCGCCGGGGCCACGTCGGCCAGGCTGGGGTTGTCGATCGGGGTCAGGCGCGGATCAGCTGGGATCGGGTCGCCGGTGTAGTGGCCGATGAACCAGCCGTTCATCTCCGTCGAGAGAATGTAGCCATCGTTGGCGGCGCGGGACGGGTAGCGATCGTCCACGCCCTCGCTGATGTCAACGGCGGGGTAGATAAGCAGCTGGTGGGCCAATCGCAGACCCTCATCGCGTGCCCGAATGGCGGTGACCGCAGCCAGGTTACCCCCGGCGCTGTCGCCGCCGACGGCAAGGCGTTCGGGGTCAATGCCGAGTTCGGTGGCGTTGTCGCGCACCCAGGCCAGGGCGGCCCAGGCATCATCGGTGGCGGCCGGGAACGGTGCTTCAGGTGCCAGCCGGTAGTCGACCGAGACCACCACGGCGCCGGAACGGTTGGCCAGACGGCGGTTTTCCCGATCGTGGGTGTCGATGTCACCGATGACAAAACCGCCACCGTGGTAGAAGACCATGGCCGGTTTGGTCCCGGCACCAGGGCGGTAGATACGGATCGGCAAATCACCGCCGGGGCCCGGGATGACCCGGTCTTCGACCGTCTCCACCGCTTCGCCCGCCCCGCCGTAGGCGGCCATCATCTTGTACGACGCCCTAGCCGTTGCCGGCTCCATCTGCCACATGGCCGGGGCACCGTTGGCCACGGCGTTGGCGATCAGGTCGAGAGCGGCCTGAGCCTGGGGGTCAACGGTCACGATGCAGCCCCGTTGGCCGGTGCAGTCCCGTTGGTCGACGCCGTTGCCTTCTTGGCCGATGCGGCCTTCTTCGACGCCACCGCCTTCTTGCCCGGTGCCGCCTTCTTGGCCACCGCCTTCTCCGTCGCCTTCTTGGCTACGCCGTTCTTCGCCGCTACGCCGGTCTTCGCCGCTACGCCGGTCTTCGCCGCTGCGGCCGTCTTCGTGGCGCGAGGCCTGGTCGCCTTCTTCGCCCGAGGCTTGCGCTTGGCTGCCACCTTGGCCGCCGCTGCCGACTTGGGACCTTCGCCCGACCCGTAGCTGCGCTCCACGATCCACTCGCTGATGGCGGGCATGTGGCGCTTGCGTGAGCTGCTACCGATGATCATGCCAACGTGGCCGGCGTTGAGACGCAGGTCGGTCTTGTCGTCACTGCCGATCATGGCGGCGAGAGGCTCACTGCCTTCCGGGGGCACGATGTGGTCCTTCTCGCCCAGGATGTTGAGGAAGGGCACGGTGATGTCGGCCAGATCAACCGGAGTCCCGTTGAGCACGAGGGTGTTGTTGACGATGGCGTTGTTCTCCTGCAACATCGTCACCGTTTGGCGAAATGCCGCACCGGGGAACGGAACATGGTTCCTGGTCCACGACGTCATGGCCTGATAGTTGTTCAGGAACTTGTCGTCGTGGGCCTTTTCGAAGAAGTCGGCAATGGTCGAGATATCGGCCGTCGGAGTGAGGAAGGAGAACGAACGACGAACGGCGGCGGCTGGAACGTTTCCGGTCTCATCAACCACGTGATCGGGGTCGACCCCGCCGCTACCGGCGATCCTCATGGACTTGGGCATCTGCTCAAAATCGACCGGGGTGGCCAACTGCACCAGGTTCGCCACCGGATCCTCGGGATGCGATGCGGCGTACAGCAAGGTGAGTACCCCACCGAAGCAGTAGCCGAACAGGGTCACTCCGGAGCCCTGATGGCGACGGTCGATCTCACGCACCGCCCGGGGCAGCATGTGGTGGGTATAGGTCTCGAGAGTGTTGGCGGCGTCGGCCTCGTCGGGCTCGCCCCAGTCCATCATGTAGACATCAAGTCCCTGACCAACCAGATGCTCGACCAGGCTGTTGCCCGGCTGCAGGTCGAGGATGAAGGCCCGGCTCACCAGGCTGGGGATGAGCAGGACCGGAGGGCCGAAGCGGACCTGGTTGGAGCGGTAATGCCACAGGGTGGCCTTGCCGTCGGAGTAGACCTCATCGCGGGGGGACTGGGAGGTCTTGGCCCAGTCGATCCCGAGCATGTGCTTGGTGATGTTCCAGCCGGCCTGCATGTTCTTCGTCGACTGCTCGACCAGGAACGTGAGGGGCGAGGTGATGGCCTTGGTCTGTGTCTCGCTCATGACGCCACCTGGAGATCAACCGGCGCCTCGTCGGCGTCATTGTCATCGATCTCAAGGTCGATCTCATCGACGAAAGCGGCTTGGGCGACCTCAAGGGTCTCCCGCTGCAGCCGTTGATTCTCCTCAACCATTCGCTGCAGCGATCGGACCTCATTCTCCAGTGAGCCGATCTTCTTCTTCAACGACGAGACGTCGCCGGCGGCCGGCAGGTTCCACATGTGCAGCCACTGGCGGGTCATGGCTTCACCCTGACGGTTCACGTCATTGGTGATCTTGGCCGCCACTTTCATGAAGTCGGCAAACGCGGGTGACGCCGTGGCGTCCTGCATCAGCGGTGCGGCGTTCTGCTCGACGGAGTCGAACAGTTGTCTCCAAAGCGGTTTCATGTGGTCCCCAGAAATTTATCGGCGGGCGAGTGTGGGCCCGATTGGCCGGCGACTGAGCGCGAACCAATGTGACAGGCAATTGACAACATGCTGAACGCCAGCAAGTATCTTGTCAACATGTTGACCCCGATCTTCTCATCTTCTGTGCAGATGGGTCAGATTCGGGTCGGGGATGTGACATCGCCCGGCCCCGCCATGACACCTACGCTGCTCCCAAGCTTCGACCATCGTCCCGATGAGTTCACATGACTGACGACAACCAGGCACACAACGACGACTCCGACCACCGCAACGACGTCAACCGTCGGTTGGCGCACGTCTGGCGCGACTCCCGCCTCGGACCCACGGTGGAGAACCTGCGGCGCTACATCCTGCACCACGGCGAGACCACCCTGGAGGTCGGCCAGTACCGGCTCCTGCACGCCATGATCGAACATGGACCGCTCCCCATGCGTGCCCTGGCCGTCGCCGTTGGGGCCAACCAATCTTCGGTCAGCCGCTCCATGCAGCGGTTGGAGAACGCCGGCCTGGCCGCTAGGACACAATCGACCTCGGACCTACGGTCTTTCACGGTGCAGATCACCGATGAGGGCCGCCGGGTCCACACCTTCCTGGTCGACCGGGCCTTTGGACTCTACGAAGACATCTTCGCCGTGTTCACCACCGAGGAGCGGCTGGAACTGGCATCGCTCCTGGAACGCCTCCTGAAGTCGGCCGAGACCACCCTGGCCGACCTCAACCCCCGACAACAAACCGCTAATGACTGGCACCAAAAATGACGGCGACCACCCAAGACCCAGCCATCCTCTCCGCCCTCGGGCTTGACTCCGTCGTCGATTGGCTTCGCGGCCACACCGACGAGGATCTACCAAAGACCCGAATCACGCCATCCGCCGCTGGCAAGTGGGTGGTCGACGAATGGGCGCTGCAGATCGAACTGGCCCAGGGCCGGATGCGCATCCCCGACTACAGCTTCCGACGCCGCCTGCGCGAGGAACTGGGCGACGCCCGCGACCTGTTCGAAACGAGGGGCTGGATCGCTGATCCCCGCAGTTACCACCAGGACCCGCCACCGATCGACGACATGGCCCTGAATGCCCCCCGTCCCGGCGGCCTGCCCATCGAGACGTTCCGTTTTACCAGTGGTTACGAACCCTGGCCCGACGAGCCGGGCCGCGACCGTTGGCTCGACTACCCCTCGGTCGGCACTGCACACGGCTGGCTGCTGCGCCACCACGACCGACCCCGACCATGGCTGTTCATCGTCAACGGCTACCGGACCGGCCAGATCCCGGCCGACGTAATGGCGTTCCGGGTGGAACACCTGCACCACGACCTCGGCCTCAACATCGCCAACGTGGCCCTCCCCCTTCACGGTCCGCGAGCGCTTGGCGACTCATCGGGGGCCAGGGTGTTCAACTCGGGGGCCATGAACACCGTGTTCACCATCGCCCAGGGGGCCTGGGACATTCGCCGGGTGCTGAACTGGATGCGGAGCGAGCTCGGAGCCGAGACCATCGGCATGAGCGGCATCTCCCTCGGCGGCTACATGACCGCCCTACTGAGCGGCCTCGACGACAACCTGGCCTGCGCCGTGGCCGGCGTTCCCGAGTCGGATCTGGTGCGCGGCCTGCGTCGCCAACTCGACCCCATGCTGCCACCGTTCTATGAGCAGTGGGGCCTGTCCTGGGCGCCGCTGGAGCGGGTCTTCACTCCGGTTTCACCCCTCGCCCTGGATTGTCTCGTTCCCCATGAGCACCGCTACATCTACGCCGGGCTGCTCGACCGCTGGGTCCGCCCCGGCAACGTCAAGACCTTGTGGGAGCACTGGGACGAGCCGGCCATCCACTGGTACAACGGCAGCCACCTGTCGTTCCCGTTCGAACGTTCGGTGCACCACTTCGTCGATCAGGCCCTGACCGAGTCCCTACCCCTCAACTGACCGCAACCGCAGCACCGAACACCGGGCGAGGCCCGGCGGTGCCGTGGCCCACCCAGTGGAGCCTAAAGGTGCTCCGCCAGGCCCAGGGTGGCCAACGAGTGGCGGATCACCTTGCCGGTGGTCGTCATCGGCAGGGCATCAACGACCCGGATCTCCCTGGGTCGTTTGAACGCCGCCAGCTCGCCCTTGACCCACTCCTGGAGAATCTCGGTGTCAAAGGCTCCGGAGGCCACCACAAAGGCCACGATGCGCTGCCCGTACTCGTCGTCGGGAAGACCAACCACGGCTGCCTGCCCCACCGATGGGTGCTGCTCCAGCACGTCCTCCACCTCACTGGGGAAGACGTTCTCCCCACCGGTGACGATGAGATCGTTCTCGCGGCCATCAACAAAGAGGCGCCCGGCGTCATCGGTGAAACCGAGGTCACCGGTGGCCATGAGGTCGCCATGGCGGACCCGATCGGTGCCGTCGGTGTAGCCGTCGAACTGCATGTTGTTGGCCGTGAACACCCGGCCCATGTGATGGGGCGGCGAGGGCAGGTCGTTGTCGTCGAGGATGGCAACGGTCACACCCTTCGGCGGGCGTCCAACGGTGCCGGGAGCCTCGATGAGATCATCGGGGGTGGCAACCGAGGCAATGGCGGTCTCGGTCGATCCGTAGATGTTGTAGAGATTCAGACCAAAACGATCGATCCAGCGCTCGGCCAGCGAAGCCGACAACACGTTGCCACTCGACAGGGTGAGCCGCAGCGATGGCAGTTGCAGATCGTCGGCAGCCTCGACCAACAGCCGCTTCAGCATCACCGGCACCACGGCCAGCACCGTGACCTCATGGGCCACGACCGCATCGAGGCACGACCGGGGCGTGAACTTGCGCCGCAGCACGACCGTTGAGCCGCTGGACAGGGCGATCGTAGCCTGAGTCAATCCCCAGGCGTGATAGAGGGGGGAGGCAACGTGGGTGACGTCGTTCAGGCGGTAGGGCACAACATCGATGAGGCCCAGATCGCGGGCCGCAGGCGCCCGATTGATCCGACGGGCCCCCTTGGGCGGTCCCGTGGTGCCCGAGGTCAACATGATCAACTCGGAGCGACGCCGGGGAGCCCGGCAGCGATCGACCCGCGACCGCAGAGCCCAGCGGTTGTCGACATCAACCGCGGCCAGGCCATCGGCCTCCAGCATCGAGTCCTGCAGACCGGCGGCCTCCACCAGGTCGGCGAACTCGCCATCGGCGATGACCGTCGCCAGTTGCTCGCGTTCGGCCACGTCGGCCAAACGTCGTGCCGGCAGCGCGGTATTGAGCAGGGCCAGGTCGCGGCCGGAGCGCTCGACCCCCAGTTGGGCCAGGATGAAACCGGCATGGTTGCGACTCAGGATGCCAACCGGACCGGTGCCCTCACTGCGTAAACGGGCGGCCAACGCCTCGGCCCGCTGGTCGAGTTGGCGCCAGGTGAGTTGGCGGTCGTCGTCGATGATGGCGATCCGGTCGGGCCAACGCAGGGCGGAGGCGTGGACCATGGACCCAATCCCGGGGCCCCAGCGGGCGACACCGGCGAACCGGGCGCTGGTCAAGAAGGGGTCAAAGGCACCGAATCGGATCAGACGACGCATCGTCGACCCCAGAGCGTCGAGGCCCAAACCCGAGTTGCTGTGTGCTTTGGCGTTACTCAAGCTTCACTACCCTTGGTTGCGAAATCCCCGGTACACGCCGAGCAGAGCCTGCTTCTGGGTCTGGGAAAGATGACGGTCGGCTTGCACCGCTTCCTCCACCGAGGTGGTCTGCGTTTCCTCGTCCAGTAGACCGGCCATGGACAGCAGCGTTTCGGCCCGGACATTAAGGGCCTGGGCCAGGGCGCGCAAAACGCGAATGCTCGGTTCGTGCAGACCCCGTTCGATCTGGCTGACATAGGGGTCGGAAAGGTCCGTCAGCTTCGCCAGCTCCCGCTGACTCAGTTCCAACATCTTTCTCTGGGCCCGGATGAAGTCGCCCATCTGGGCCATTCCGGGAGGCGTCTCGCGTGTACCCATGAACAAAGAGGGTCCGCCCCCGACGGAACGGACCCTGATCAGCGTGCTTACTTGGCGGCCGCAGTGGGCTCGCGGTCCCAGGCGGTCACGACCCGCTCCACGAACTCACGATTGGCGTTGCGAACCTCGCCCATGAAGTCGAAGTAGCTCTTGACCATCTCGCGAGGGCTGGGAACATAGTCGGAGAAAGGAGTCGGCACGTCGGGCATGGCGCCAACGACGGTGTCGGCAATGCGCTCGTTGAACTCGGCGATCTGGGTCTGCACCGACTTCATCTGCTCAATGCCCTGGTTCTGCATCTCGGTCATCTGCTCGTTCATGACTACCTCTACGGTTCGGATTTCTGGCCCTCGCTGCGTTGCCAGCGGAGAGGCTCGAATGAATATGCTAAGCATAGTACGCAGCATGCGCAGTCTTGACAACTTTTCTTCTATGCTGTTTCGTGCTGATGCGTGCGGCAGGCACGTTTGGCCGCCGCCAACCCGCCGCAATACCAACCCGCAAGGGCACCATGTCACCTCAAGATCCGCCAAACCCGAATTCTTCGCCTCCCAGGACCGTCGCCATCGTCCTGGGTTCGGGAGGGGTGCTCGGGGCAAGTTTCCACGCCGGTGTACTCCTTGCCCTGCAACAGACCTGGGGTATCGACGGTCGCCGAGTCGACGAATTGCTCGGCACCTCAGCCGGTGCCGTTGCCTCGTCGCTACTGGCGGCAGGAATGAGCCCCGCCGATCTACTCCGCCGCGAGCAGGGACTGCCGCTGTCGGAGGAGGGCCAACGCATCATGGCCCGTCGGGGTGACCGCTCGAACCAACCCCGCCAGGCCCCCGTCGCCGCCCTCGGCCCCCCTCCCGCCCCTGGCCTACTGTGGGCCGCCCTGCGCAGTCCGGGCACCGTGATGCCGGGTTCGGTCATGGCCGGACTGCTACCCCGAGGCCACAACAGCACCGATCCCATCGCCAACACCGTCGGCGCGGTACTCGATGGCCAGTGGCCGACCTCGCCGTGCCTACGCATTGCCACCGTCAAGTTGGCCTCAGGGCGACGTCACATCTTCACTGGCGAGGACCACATTTCCCCTGGCCCGGTGGTGGCGGCAGCCTGTGCCGTGCCCGCCATCCACCGACCGGTCACCATTGGATCCGATGAGTACATCGACGGGGCCACCCACTCGGCGAACAACGTCGACGCTGTCGGCCCCCATGACCTGGTCATTGTCTCCTCCCCCATGACCAGCGCCATCGGCTTTGGTCGTATTGGCTGGTGGACGCCAACCCGCCAGGCAGCGCGCCTGCAACTCGATCAGGAACTGACGACGTTGGCCGAGACCACCCGCGTGGTGGTGCTCGAACCCGACCGCGAAGTGATCGAGGCCATGGGCCCCGACCTCATGCGCACCAGCCACCGGGCAGCGGTTGCCCTCAGCGCCCACCGCACCGCAACCGCCCAACTCAACGCCATCCCGGCCCCCGACCTCCACCACCCCCCTGCAGCCCCGAACGGACCAACCTCATGAAACAGCTCAGCGGACTCGACGCTGGTTTCCTCTACATGGAGACACCAACCACCTACGGCCACGTCAGCGGTCTCGGGATCTACGAACGCCCCGACAAATCATTCTCCCCCTATGAGACGTTCCGAGGGCGTGTCGAGGAGCGGATCGGCCTGCTGGAACCAATGCGGCGCCGCTTGGCCCCGGTCCCCTTCGACCTCGACCATCCCTACTGGATCGAGGACCCCGCCCTCGACCTCGACTTCCACATCCGCCACATCGCCGTCCCCCCTCCAGGGGGTGACAAGGAGCTGGCCGCCCTGGTCAGCCGCATCATCGGGCGCCACCTCGACCGCAACCACCCGCTGTGGGAGGCCTACGTCATCGAGGGTCTCGATCACGACCGCTGGGCCCTGCTCACCAAGGTTCACCACGCCACCATCGATGGCGCCGCCGGCGCCGACTTTCTCACCATGCTGCTCGACCTCGACCCAACGGCCAAGCCCGAGGTGCCGCCCCTGCCGGCCACCGAGCCGGTACCCAGTAGCGCCGAGATGTTGTGGCGGACCGCGACCAACAACTTCAGTCGGCCGTGGCGCATGGCCAAGGCCCAACAACGCCTGTTCCAGGACAGCTATGAGATCTGGTCACGCCAGGGATTCCAGTGGCCCGGCACCAACCCCAAACCCGACGATACCCCCAGCACGGGCAGCAAACTGAAGGCGGTCGGGTCGGCGGCCACCACCTCGGCCCCTCCCACCCCGTTCAACCGCTCCATTGGCCCCAACCGACGGTTCGCCTTCGCCAGCTCGCGTCTCGAAGACATCAAGGCCTTGAAGAACGTCACCAACGCAACCGTCAACGACGTGATCATGGCGGTGTGCGGTGGGGCACTGCGCCAGTATCTGATCAACCACGACTCCCCCGTCGACCGGCCCCTCGTCGCCGGTGTCCCGGTCTCGCTCCGCACCGGAGACGAGACCGAACGCTGGACCAATCGGGTGTCGATGATCGTGGCCGAACTACCGGTACATCTCGAACACCCCCTGGAGCGGATCGCCGCCGCCCAGGCCTCCATGAATCAGGCCAAGACATCCTTCGGCGCCCTCCCGGCCGACGCCCTCCAGGACTTCACCCAGTTCTCGCCACCAGCGGTCTTCACCACGGCGTCACGGCTGATGACACAGCTCCACCTGGGCGACCGGGGGAACCAGCCCATGAACCTGGTCGTTTCCAACGTGCCCGGGCCGCGGGTGCCCCTCTACCTGGGCGGGGCACCCATGGTCCACTACTACCCCGTCTCAACCGTGGCCGAGGGCCAGGGCCTGAACATCACCGTGCAGAGTTACCAGGACGAACTGGACTTCGGACTCGTCGGTGACCGCGAACTGGTGCCGGACATCTGGGACCTGATGACCCTCATCACCGACGAGATCGACGCCCTCATGGAGGCCACCGCTTCCCTGCGGGCCGCCGAGCCCGCCAAACAGGCCAAGGCCAAGAAACCGGCGGCCAAGAAACCAGCGGCCAAGAAACCAGCGGCCAAGAAGCCAAGGGCGACGGACAAGACGCCCTGATTCGGGCCGCTGGGGCGACACCCAACCGTTGGGGTGCCACTGCTACGGTTTTGCCGTGGCAATCAAGCGCTTTCTGCCGACGACCTTCGCCGTACTCCTAGCAATCGTCCTTGCCGGATGTGGGTCCGATCAGGCCTCCTCTGACAACGAGGGCAACATCGGCGACGGCAACGCGGAGGTTGTCGTCGCCGATCCGGGCGAAGAGGCCCCCGACGACGGGGCTCCCAACACCGATGATGACCCCGGGAACGCAAGCGACGACAACAAAGACGACGACACCAAAAAGGACGCGTCGGTCGACAAACTGGTCAACACCGTTGATCTGGAAATGGCTTTCGCCTCGGTGGCCGATTCGACCTCGTACCGCATCACCCAGCTGACGGGTCAGACCCTGATTTCTTCGGCGCTGGGTACTCAGACGAGCTTCGACCTCGATCCCACCCGCCCGACGATGATCGCCGAGGTTACCCCCGACGGAAGCCACGCCAAGATCAACATCTCAGCGGTGCTCGCCCAGCCCCGCGATGCCACCGCCGAGGATCTGATCATCGAGATCTGGGAAACCGATGGCCTGATCGTCATCGACACCACCAGCTATCAAGCCCTGCTCGACGCCGACAGCACCATTGATCTCGGGGTGTTCCGGCCCGGCGTCTCCACCATTGACCCGGCCAAATCCGATCTCGATCCAGCGACCCTGTCGCGCCTCCTCGGAGCCGAAGTGGCCAATCCGTCGATGTTGGCCGAGCGGCTTCCCGGTGTGCTGCAGGACATGACAACGGACTCCACCGACCCAACCTTGCTGACGGGCACCGCCCGCTTCACCGATCTCGTGGACGCCAGCGGCGGCGACGCCGAGGCCGCGGCCTACGGAGTGGCGGGCGGCCTCGCCCTGAACCTGGATGTCGACCCCCAGGTACTCGGGGCGTTCTACCTCGATTTCTACCACGACGCCGACGCCGATGTCTGGGTGACGCTGAACGATGCCGGTGCCGTTGAGACCCTGGGATTTGAGGTTGATCTCTCCGAGGTCTTCGTCCGGGCGTTCGAGGAGCCGGGCCTCGTCACCGACTTGACCGATCAGGAGCGTTCCGAGGCAATTGAGGCCTTCTCCGATGTGGTCTGGTTCCAGCAATCAGAAACAAGGTTCGAGCCCCTTCCGGATCTGACGCTGCCACCGATTCCAACCGTCACCGAGGATCGAACCGAGGAATTCCTCGAGTTTGTGATTGCCGCCCTACCTACCGACAACTAGTCCAATCGGCCCCCCATGGATCGATTCCCATGGTGAGCAAACCTCATGGATCGACCAGCACACCCCTTCCACACTTGAGCTCAAGGCAAAGTGCCAGAGCCGGGGAGAGTCGATGAACCGACCGTATCCGCCCCGGAAACGGAATGGGGTTCATTGTGAGGGCTGCAGTAGTTGGTTGCGGGTATTGGGGTTCGAAACACGTTCGGGTTCTATCGACTCTTCCGTCGGTGTCCCAGGTCGTTGCCATTGATGGTCGATGTGATCTCAGGGATGCCATTCAACGCGATTTCCCCTCGGTGGTCACCAGAGCGGGGCTGACCGAGGCCCTCGACGATTTTGATGCCTTGATCGTGGCAACACCCCCGGCCAGCCATTTTGATCTGGCGGCCGAAGCCATCGCCGCCGGCAAACACGTGCTGGTTGAGAAGCCGATGACCACCTGCACGGCGCAGGGCCGGGAGCTGGTGCGCATGGCTGCCGAGGCCAATGTGGTGCTCGCCGTCGGCCACACCTTTGTCCACAACGCCGCGGTCGAGAAACTGACTGAACTCATCGCCAACGGTGACCTCGGGAAACTCCACTACATCGAGGCCGCCCGCCTCAACCTCGGCCTCTATCGCGATGACGTCAACGTCCTGTGGGATCTGGCCGCCCATGACCTCTCGATCCTCACCGCCTTGCTAGATCAGGCGCCGGACACTGTCAGTGCCTGGGGTGGGCGCCACACGCAACGATTCGCCGAGGACGTCGCCACCATGCGGATGCTCTATGAGGATCTCGGGGTCGAGTCAACCGTTCGGGCCAGTTGGCTCGATCCGGTCAAGGTCCGGCGGATGACCGCCGTCGGGTCAAACAAGATGGCGGTTTACAACGACGTCGACACCGATGAGCGCATCAAGATCTTCGATCGGTCCCGCCACCAACACATCAACGTCCCTTCTTGCGACCCCGAGGCCATCAGCTACCACTTCGGCGACATCACCTGCCCCCACATCGATTTTGGGGAACCCCTACAGCGTGAACTGGCTGACTTCATCGATTGTTCCACCAACGGTGGGATACCGGTCGCCGATGGTATGGCCGGACTGACCGTCGTCGCCGTACTCGAAGCATCCGACCGGTCATTGAGCGAGAACGGGGCCCCGATGGCGGTTGAGTTGCCCCCGTTTCCCGTGATCAGCAAGCAGGTGGCGGCATGAAGATCGACTGTGCGTCAACAAACGGTGCCGGAAGCAATGGCGCCGCAACCAATGGTGCGGTCAAGAACGGGGCCACCAAGCCGGTGGCCTTCCTCGATCTGGCCGCCATGCACCAACCAATCAAGGATCAACTCGACGCCGTGTGGCGCGACACAATGGCCCAGTCGTCGTTCATCGGAGGCGCTCAGGTAGAGGACTTCGAGCAGCGCTGGGCCGCCTACTGCGGCACCGAGCACTGCATTGGGGTTGCCAACGGCACCGACGCCCTGGAGCTGGTGCTGGCCGGGCTCGGCATCGGACCGGGTGATGAGGTCATCGTCCCGGCCAACACCTTCGTGGCCACGGCCGAAGCGGTCGTCACCGTTGGGGCAACCCCGGTCTTCGTTGATGTCGACCCGGCCACGCTACTGATCACGGCCGAGCACATCGAAGCCGCCCTGAGCGCGGCAACCAGGGCGGTAATGGTCGTTCACCTCTACGGCCAGATCCCCGACATGGGCCAGATCGGCGCCGTGACCAATCGGGCGGGCATCCACGTGATCGAGGACGCAGCCCAGGCCCATGGGGCCCGCTTCGCCGACCAACGGGCCGGTAGTTTCGGAACGGCCGCCACCTTCAGCTTCTACCCGGGCAAGAATCTCGGTGCCCTGGGCGACGGCGGAGCGGTCGTGACCAGCGACCAGGCCCTGGCCGACACCATCCGGGCCCTGGCCAATCACGGTCGGGGTCACCACCTGTTCCATACCCATCAGGGCCGCAACAGCAGGCTCGACGGCCTGCAGGCCGGGGCCCTGACGGTGAAGCTGGCCCAGCTCGACGCCTGGAACGAACACCGCAGGACGGTGCACCAGCACTACCTCTCACGGTTCGACGGCTCCCCGGTCGAGACGCTGGCAACCCTCGCAGGTGGTGAGCCGGTGCACCACCTGGAGGTGGTCCGCGTCGATGACCGCGATGGCCTATGGCAACGTCTCACCGACGCCGGAATCGCCAGCGGCATCCACTACGCCCTGCCGTGCCACAAGCACCCGGCCTTCGCCTCGTTCGACATCGCCGAGTTGCCGGTGGCTGAGACCGCGGCCCAGCGTCAGCTGTCGCTGCCGATGCACCCGACGCTGACGATGGCCGAGGTCGACACGGTGGCCGACGTCGTCCTCGATTCGCTGTGACGGCGTCGGTGACGGCCGCTCCCGACCTCGAACCCCATCAGGAGCCGACCCAGCCAAACCAGCCGACCACGACTGAGGCCAAGTCACCGGTGAAAGGCGGCGGGCCTCGTCTTGGCACCGGCCTGATGCGGGCCCTCGCCGTGCTGATCGTGGCCGGAGTCCTTGGCTACTGGCTCGGTTGGTTGCGGGGAGGCGAGGAAATCGTACGACGGGAACTCGTCTACACCCTCGACAACTCGGTACCCGACGGATTCCTACGTGAGGATCGCCGGCTGCTGACGCAACTGGTGACCCTGCAGAGCGACGCCGTGCTTTCCCCGGTGGCGGAGCAGTTCGGACTGACAACCGAGGACCTCCGCAGCAAGATCGAAGTGGAAACCGTCGATCTGTCCGAGGTCCTCGGACTCGAGGTTCGAGACACCGACCGGCAGCGGGCCGCCGACATCGGCCAGGCCGTCCTCGATGAGTACCTGGTGTTGTCCAGCACCCCCCCGTCCTCGGAAAGCAGTGAGGTCCTGAAGGCGGAACAGGTCAACGTCAACGCTCAGCTGGAGGAGGCTGAAGCTTCGCTCAAGGCCCTGCGTCAGGAGCAGCAGCGAGATGCGCAACTGCGCACCACCGAGGAGAGCCTGGAACGCAGGATCGACCTCGGCACCGAGCAGGCCAATCGGCTCCAGGGCCTGCTTGATGATGCCCTGATCAGGCCGACGACAAACGCCAGACGAGCAAGGATCGTGGCCGAGCAGGCCGTGGCCGAAGAGGCCATGACCCAAATGGAGACCGAGCTGGCCACGGTGCGTGCGCAGCGGGCGGCCCTGGCCGAGCGAACGACGGCCGACCCTGGCCTGGAGCGGCTGATCGCCCGCCTCGAAGCCGACCTGACCACGATCGACGGCGAACTGGCCCAGCGGGATCTGGGCCCCATCGTGGCCTCCCCCATCCGTCTGCTCAGCGAGCCCACCTTCGTGACCCACTCGGCCAAACAGTCGGGTGTGGAGGGTCTGGCCACCGGCCTGGCGCTCGGGATCCCGATTGCGGCCTGGATGGTCTACCGGGCCCGGGCCCGACGGCATTGGCTGATCGCTTCGGCCCCGTGACCTCAACCGTCACCGACCGTGGCCTGATCGGCGATTCGGCCCGCATCGCCCTGGCCTCGGCGATGAGCCGGGCCACCGGCCTGGCCCGCATCGTGGTGGTCGCCGCCGTATTGGGCTCGACCGTGCTCGGTGACCTGTTCGTGGCCGTCAACGTCCTCCCCCTGGTGCTCTACGATGTCCTGGCCGGTTCGGCCCTCTCGTCGCTGCTGGTTCCGCCGTTGGTGCGTTTCCTCGACGGCGACGATGGCCGTCGGGCCCGACAGTTTGTCGGCAACGCCCTGGGGCTGTTGAGTGCGGCCATGGTGGTGGCAGTGGCGGTGGCCATTGCCGCCCGGGGTTGGATCGCCGCCGCTCTGACCGCGGGCGTCGACCGGGCCCTCGCTGGTGATGCCCGGTCGGTTGCCGGTCTACTGCTGCTGCTGATTGCCCCTCAGCTGGTGCTGTACGCCGCCATTGGCGTCTTCGTCTCGATCCAGCACGCCAACCACCACTTTGTTCTGCCCTCGGCCGCTCCCGTGATCGAGAATCTGGGCCTCATCGCCACCATGGTCGTGGTTGGGCTGAGCTACGGCGGGGGCTTCGAGGTCACCGACGTGCCGCTGGGGCTGCTACTCGTTCTCGGTGTCGGCTCGGGTCTGTCGGTCTCGACCCACGCCGTTGTTCAACTCATCGGGGCGTGGCGGGCCGCAGGCCGACCGACAGTTGGCTTCAACTGGCGCGATGGGCACGTGCGGGCCCTGGTCCGACCGGCCCGGGACTCCTTTGCCTGGTCGGGCAGTATCGCCCTTCGCCAGTTCGCCCTGATCGTGGCGGCCGGCTTCGCCGGGGCCGGTGGGGTCCAGGCCTTCGAGATCGCCACCCTGGCCTACTTCGTGCCGCTGGCCCTGATCGGGCGCCCCATCGCCTCGGCCGCCCTCCCCCGTCTGGCGCGATTGTCGAACCGTGGATCCGGATCCGACGAGGTCATCGTTGGTTACCGGGCCGCCCTGCGCCTGGCTGCGGTTCCGGCCCTGGCCGCCGGCGGGGCCATGGTGCTGTTGAGCGGACCCTTGGCCTCGTTGGTGGCCCACGGACGCTTCGACAACCCCGAGACGGTGCGTTTGTTGACCTACGCCCTGCGGGGTCTTGGTCTCGGAGCGGCGAGCGAGGCACTGTTCGAGGTGGCCCGCCAGGCCACCATGGCCCAGGGTCAGGGTCAGGGTCAGGGTCAGGGTCGCAACGCCGGCCTTCGCCGGTCGACCATGGTCCGGGCCGGGATGGCAACAGTCGGGCTTCCTGCCGTGGTGCTACTGCTCGATGGACCGGCGGTTCTGCTCGGCCTGGGCGTTGTGGTTTCAATCGGTGATGTGCTGGCCTTCGTTCTGGCCGACCGTGGTCTGAGGACGCCAACGATCCAAGGACGGTTGCCATGATGCGACCAAGCCTGCTGGTCGGGGCCTACCTCGCCCTGATGCCCTTCCTGGCCGGGTTACCCCGCGACGGTGCGGTGCCGGTCCTGCGGCCGAGTGAGGCCCTGCAGTTCGCCATCACCACCGCCGCCGCCGCGGTGGCCATTACCTGGCTGTGGCGGGGGGCGAAGGTCGAGGCCAGGCCGGGGCGGTTCGATTGGTGGCTTCTGGCCATGGTGACGGCCGCCTCATTGCTGCCCCTTTTGTGGCTGATGGCCAGGGCGGAACCGGTGGGTCAAGCTGAGCTACTGGCCGTGTTCCCCCTCATAAAGTACGGAACCCTCTACCTGCTGGCCCGCACCGCGGTGCGCAGCGAGAGCGATGTTCGCTTGGTGATCACCGCCGCACTGGGAGCGGCAGGCGTCATCGCCGCCATCGCCATCGCCCAATCGCTTGGTGTCAGCCCCGTGACCGATGTGCTCGGGCGCTTCTTCGTCAGCAGCGACGCCGACATCGTCGACGAGGCCCGTGGCACCACAACGATCGGTTCCTCCATCGCCACCGGCGGCTACCTCTCCATCGCAGCCACCCTGGCCCTCTCCGTGGCCTTCATAACCAGCCGGGTTCGCTGGTTCGTCGCCGCAGGGTTCTTGGCCGTCGGAGCACTGGCCAGTGGTCAGGCCGGCACCGTTGTGGCCTTGGCGGTGGCCCTGGTCGTGGTCAGCCGGCTGCACAATCACCATCGTCAGATGCTTCGTTGGAGCCTGCCACTGGCCGTGCTCGCCGGCTTCGCCCTCTGGCCGCTGGTTGGAGCCCGTCTGGCCGACATCGACCAGGGCTCCGGGCTACCCCAGAGTTGGGTGATCCGCTGGGTCAACATCACCGAGTTGTACTGGCCCCGCCTGGCCAACGGCGGTTGGCTGTTTGGGGTCTCCCCCGACGCCACCCTCGTTCCACCCGACATCTGGCGCGACATTGTCTACCTTGAGAGCGGCTACCTCTGGCTGTTGTGGGTCGGCGGGTTGCCATTGCTGATTGCGGCCGCAGCCTTCATGATCAGCGCCTGCCGCCACCTGGGTCAGGCTGATCGTGAGCTTGGCGCCAACGCACCGACCGAGGTGGCAACCATTGCCGCTGGCCGGGCTGGACGGGCCGCCATTGTCATGCTGGCCGTGGTCAGCCTGCTCGACCCCCACCTCACCCTGAGGGCCGAGGCCGACCTGTTCTTTGTGCTCCTCGCTCTCGGCGCCGCACGGCCCCTGACCGGCGCGGCCTTTCCCCACCATCAGTGGCAGAGCCTGCTCGGTGGCTGGCTGGTGGGCTTGAACGCGGTCGACGATCGTCTGCGGATGGCCGAGGCAACCCCCCCGGCCTCGCTGGCCGCCTCCCTGCCACCCTCGATGAAGGCGGAGTCAGGGATGACGGTCACCGTGCAGCGCGACGACCGCACGGTGGCGGAAGCCCACCTGGCGCTGGTTCGACAGGGGCGGGAACTCCACGGTGTGATCCATGGGCCGATCCTCTCCGTTGACGAGGCGGCAGGGGCATTGCTGTGGCGGGCCCTGGCGCTGTCTGCGGGGTCTCTGCGACTGCGATCCCTGGAACGCCTGGACACCACCGGCCAGAGCGGACCCCAGAACCAGTTGGGCGATGTCGCTGCCGGTCGCGGCGAGCTCAGATCGGCTGCCCGCCTTGCCGGCCAACTCGAACTGCGGCGTGCCGCCAGGACCACCGTTGGGGCAAGAGCGAGCGACCGGAGAACCCCTCTCGGTTCGGTCCTTGACCCCGATGCGGGGCCCGGGTCGTTGCCTGCGATCCGTCTTGAACTCGGCTACCGACCCCCGCGCTGGAAACGCATCGCCGACATCGTCATCGGGGTAACCGCCGGCCTGGCCACCGCTCCCCTGTTGGTGTTGTCCGCCATCGTGGTCCGATTGTCGAGCCCTGGTCCGGTGATCTTTCGACAGGTCCGGGTCGGAACTGGTGGCCTGCCGTTCCAGATGTACAAGTTCCGCACGATGTACATCGACAACGACGACACCGCCCACCGGGAGCAGAACCGGCTTGAGGTGCTGGGTCTGGCCGCTGGCTCCAAGGACAGCAACGACAGCCGGGTCACCGGGATCGGCCGCTGGCTGCGACGCCTCTCACTCGACGAGCTACCCCAGCTCCTCAACGTCGCCCGCTCCGAGATGTCACTCGTCGGGCCACGCCCGTCGCTGCTGTGGGAGGTCGAGCTCTACGAGCCGACCATGCGGAAGAGGCTGGCGGTACGGCCGGGCCTGACCGGCCTGTGGCAAACCAGTGGACGAGGTGCTGTGTCAATGATCGAAATGCTGCAACTCGACCTTGAGTACGTGGAGACGATGAGCCCGGCGGTTGACCTTCGCTGCCTGGTCGGCACCGCCCGCTCGGTCGTCGGGGGAAAGGGAGCGGCATGACCACCGCCTACGTCGCCACCATGGGTGGTCACATCTCAGAACTGGTTGAGCTGGCGCAGAGGATCCCCGACAACGACGATGCTTTGTGGATCACCAATGACAGCGCCCAAACGCGCGATCTGCTGCGCGGTCGTCGGGTTGAGATGGTCCCGTTCATTGCCGAGCGTGATGTGGCCGGCGTGGCCCGGGCCCTCCCCCAGGCCCGCAAGCTGCTCCGTAAACACGGCGCGACGAGGGTCATCAGCACCGGATCGGCCATCGCCCTGGCCTACCTTCCCGTTGCCGCCGCGCTGGGACTCAAATCGCACTACATCGAGAGCTCAACCCGGGTCCGCGCCAGCTCCAGCACCGGGTCGCTGCTGTCGCGCCTGCCCGGTGTGCGCTGTTGGTGGCAATTCCAGCCCTCGGCCGACCGGTTCGTCTACCTGGGCGGCGTCTACGACCGCTATGGCGCCTCCGACTGCGGCCAGACGGCGACGGACCTCAACCGGGTCGTGGTCACCGTCGGCACCACCGACCGCGATTTCCGCCGCTGCATCAAGCGACTGGTCGAGGTTTTACCCGACAGCGCCGAGGTGCTGTGGCAGACCGGCCACTCCGACGTATCGGGGCTGGGGATCGACGCCCATCGCATGGTGCCCGAGTCGGTCCTCGTTGAAGCCATCGACAACGCCGATGTGGTCGTAACCCACGCCGGAGCGGGCTCGCTGGCACTCAGCCTCCAGGCGGGCAAGGTTCCGGTCTTTGTGCCCCGTCGGGCCCAGTTCGGCGAACAAATCGACGACCACCAGGTCGAACTGGCCCAGTGGGCCGACGAGCAGCGATTGGCCATCTGGGCCGAGGCCGACGAACTCTCACTCGCTCATCTCTACGCCGCCGCCGGGCGGCTGGTCGAATCCCATCACGTTGGAAAGCTGGTGCTGCCATGACCATGATCGAACTCGAACCGAACTCGATCAACGGGTCCGCCCCGTCCCCCCACCCAACCGAGACCCTGTTCCACAGCGAGCCGTGGCGTCACGCCGTCGAAACGGCCTTCGGAGTGAGGATCGACCGTTTTGTACCCACCGCCGACCCCTTCGGGGTGGCCTACTACGCACTCATCGAGGATCTGCGCGGCCAGCGGGTGGTCAGCACCCCGTTCAGCGATTTCTGCGACCCCCTGTTCGGCCCCGAGGGCTGGGGTGAGTTCGCCAACCATCTGCGCTCGTTCGGCTACCCGGTGACGGTCCGGCCCTTCGCCAACGAGGCGGCCATCAATGACTCAACCTTTGAGCAACGCCAGGAGTTGCTGTGGCACGGGATCGACCTGAGCGAGGGGCACGACAAGGTCTGGAGCTCACTGAGCTCCAACTCCAGGACCAAGATCCGTCGGGCGGCCAAGCTCGGAATCACGTTCCGGGCGTCGTCGAGCGTTGCCGACCTGGCCACGTTCCACCGGATGCACGTTGCCCTGCGCAAGTCGAAGTATGGGCTGTTGGCCCAGCCCTTCGGGTTCTTCACCACCCTGTACGAGGGGTTCGGTGACGATCTGATGGTGCTGACGGCCGAGTGCGACGGTGAAGCAGTCGCCTCGATGGTCTTTCTGGCCTGGAACGGTGTCTGGTACTACAAGTTCGGGGCCTCGGTCGAGCGTGCCTACCGTCCGAATGCGGCGCTGATCAACGAGGCCTGCCGGCTCGGGGCCGAACGGGGTATGACCCTGCTCGACATGGGCCGCAGCGACATCGACCAGCCGGGCCTGGTGGCGTTCAAACGAACGTTCGCTCCCGGGGAACGGGCACTGACCACCCTGCACTGGCGGCCCGAGGGCTATCACAACCCCCAGGGTGACAGCGCAGGTGCCGTCCTGGGTCAGGTCACCAAGCTGCTCACCGCGGCCGATGTCCCCGACGCCACCACCACCAGGGCCGGTGACCTGCTCTACCGCTACTTTGCCTGAGCGGTCCTGCTACGAGCCGTAGTCATCCCAGGCCCGATCATCGAGGTTGCGGCGGACCTCGTCGACGTAGTCCTTCGCTTCCTGGTCCCACCAGTTCCCCGAAAACCAGGTGCCGACACAGCCCCATTCATCGCCTGCGGCGTGGCCGAACTCCACCAACCAGGAGAACCCGCCTTCGTAGCAGGACCGCAGCCAGGCCATGGCGTAGTCGACACCGAACGCCGAGGAGCGGGTCGATGCCGGGTAGGTTCCCTCGTGTACCGTTCCCTTCACCTGGAGCAGCCCGTAGCTCTGGGCACAGGGGGCGGAGAGACCCAACAGATCACACGCCGCCGAATCGTCGGTGGTGTCGCCCTTGGTCGTCATCCGCCACGAACTCTCGGTGACGGCCCGGGCCCGGGTTATGTCCTCGTCAAAGCCCCATTTGCAGGCACCCCAGCGGAGGATCTGTTCGGTCGTGCCCTGGAAGTTGCCGGTGACCCGAGGGGCGAAGGCCTCGTTCCAGCGCTCGTCGGCACCGTCAATGTCGACGCGGACATCGACGGTGGTGTGGTTGGGCCCGTCGTTCACGGTCCGCACCTCGTTGGAGGCCTGGGCCAGCACCTCGGCGGCACAGGCCTGCTCCGTCGGCAGTCGACCGCCAGGGGATACCGTGGCGTAGTAGCCATCGACCCCTTCGGCCGTGGTCAGGGGTGTGGTCGAGCTCGTCGCCGTGTCCGGCGTGGTTGCTGGGTCCGGGGTCGTTGCTGAGGCAGACGTCGTGCCCGTCCCCCGCGTCGTCGGTCTGTCCAGTGAAGGCGCCGTCTCCAGCGTGGTGACCGGGCCCGTTGATGGCGAAGGGGTGATCGTGGATTGGGCCGTGGTCGCCTGCGACGCCGAGGAGGAAGAGGAAGAGGAAGAGGAAGAGGAAGAGGAACCCGAGCAGGCTGAAACCAGCACAAGACCGGCCACCATCATGCGAAGAGCAGGGAGAACAGTCATTACCGTCCTTTCGGCATTCCGCTCATGATCATGAACACCTGCTCAGGGTAGAACCCGCCGCATCGCCACCCGGGTCAGCACGTCAAGACCCGCCTCCCGCTCGGCTGCACGGATGGCGGCCAACTCCGGTCCGAGGCCGGCGCCGGCAACGACGTCAAAGCCAAGGTGGGTGTACAGCGGTCCGTTCCACGCAACATCAGCAAACGTCGTAAGGGTCACCGCCTCGAAACCCAAACCGGCGGCCCAGCTGCAGACCTTTTCCACCAACGCCCGTCCGATACCGCCGCCCTGGGCGTCGAAGGCCACACTGACCTGATCAAGATGTCCCTCGTCGTCGACCACCGAGGCGGTGGCGTAGCCGACCAGCACCTCTGAGGTCACCGTCGGCTGCACCGCAATCCAGATCGTGCCCGAATCGATGTGGGCCTGCAGGTCGGCTCCGGTTGGTGGGTCGCTCTCGGCGATGGCATCCAGACCAAGCTCGTAGAAGCGGCGGCCGGCGTCGATCTCCAACTCCTGCACAAATCCAATGTCATCGGTCCGGGCCGCACGGATGGACAATGCTGCCCCGGTCATCAGGTCCGCCCGGGGTCGATGGGGATCTGACCGGGAACGCTCCAGCTGTAGGCCATGGCCTCGTCGAGTCTGGTCGAGACCTTGGCGGTCATGCGTCGCAGGCCAACGGCATCCAGGGCCGCCCGCCGCCACTCGTCGCTGCCAACCGCTTCGCCGAGCGTGCCCAGCAAGGTTCGCAGTTCCGATCGCGGGATCTGCTCCAGATTCCGCGAGCCCCGCTCACGGACGACAACCGCAGGTTGTCCCGCTACGAACAAGGTCTTGCCGTCACGATCCTCGATGCCATCGATCACCTGGGCCAACCCTCCCCCGGCCAGCGCCTTGTCGACCGCTCCATCGAGAGCGTGGCGCATGACCCGCCCGATCTTGGAACCCCCGGTGGCCTTGACGTACACCCGGTAGGCGTCCCCCAGGTGCATTGGACCCTGGGCCGAGACGATCTCCACCAACGTGGCCACGATCTCAGCCTCATTGGCCGCTGACAACTTGGCCAGGGGTCGCGTCGTCCATGTGACGTAGGGGGCGACGTCTTGATGCACCACCGACACATCGTCGTTCCTAGTCCCGTTCCCGTTCCCGTTCCCGCCATCGACGGGGCCGTGTTCCTTGTCGCTTTCGTAGTCGCCATCGACGGGTTCGCCATCGGCGCGGGCCAGGCCAACGTCGCCATCAGTGGGATCGGCGGGGTCGGGGGTAGGCGCCAAGCCGACGGTTCGTACCGTGGTTCGTGGCGGCTCGGCGATCCACTCGTCGCCGAGGGGGATGCCCAACTCATCCAGGCGATGCCACAGCGGTTGCAGGGCTTGTACGTGGTCGAGGTAGAACGACGAGGCACGAATCCGCTCGAAGGTCCAACCCGCTCGTTCCAGGACGGTTTGGCGAGCCCGATCCTGGTGCCAGGCGTCCTCGTCGTGCCAGCGGTCACCGTCGCATTCGATGGCCAGGCGCCCCTCGGGGCCCTCGACCACGATATCGACCCGGTACCGGCCAACGGTGTGCTGGACCTTGACCATGCGGTATCCCCGTTCGATGATGCATCGCAGAACGTCGCGTTCGAATGCCGACTCGCATCTCTCGTCCAGGTGGTCCAGATCGATGGTCGACGGCCCCGGGTTGCGGCAGTGGCGAATGAGTTCGGCCCGCAGGTCGCCAGGTGGGAAGCGGTCGGGCTCAGCGGAGTGCACAACCCACATCTGGTCGCGGGCCCGGGAGGCGGCAACGTTGATGCGCCGCTCGGCCGCCTTGCCGGTCATGGCCCTGATACCAAGATCAGGGTTGGTGGGACCGGGGGCCACGACGGTGCTGATGATCATGACGTCGCGCTCGTCACCCTGGAAGTTGGCCGCTTCACCGGAGCGGATGGCCCGGTCGATCATGACCTGGGGCCCGACCCGTTCGTAAAGCCGGTCCCAGATGAGCTTGGCCTGTGAGGGGCCAAGCAGTGAGACCACACCAAACGTGGCCGAGTCGTAGTCGGGATCCTCACACAGTTCGGCCACCAGATCGACGACGGCCAGGGCCTCGGGCTCGTTGAGGTCGCCCACGCATTGGCCGTCGAGCACGTGCAACGCCCCAAGGGCCGACCAGCCCGGGTGGGGCAGGCGATCGCGCAAGGCCACGATCTCACCGCGGTAGGCGTGCAGGTTTGAGAACTCGATGATGGGTGGAAGCGAGCGGAAGTGTTCGGTCAGCCTCACCACGTCGGGGAACTTCTGCAGTGCGAGATCGTAGAGGCTGGCGTCGGGGTCGGACAGGGTCTGGTACCCGGGGACGACGGCCAGGTGGTCGTCCAACAGGTCGAGGATGGCCTGGCGATCGAGACCAACATTGTCGGCAGTGGTTTGTTTGTCGTCGCCAACAACAATGACCGAACGGGCCAGGCTCAACAGTGGCAGGGTTTGCAGGCCAAGTTGGGAGGCCCCATCGATGATCAGGACATCAAAGCGGGGTTCGGCGGTGAGGCGGAAACTGGCGAGGGCCCGGTGGATGGGCATGATCCACACCGGTACGATGTCCTTGGCTTCGTTGGAGGCGTGGCATTCCCGATCACCGACGTTGTCAGCCAGGTGCAGCCACGCCATCGCTGCCACCAGGCCCGTCACCGTTCGTTGACGGTCGGTACCGAGTTCATCGAGTTCATGCAGAAACGTTGCCGGATCGCCACTGTCGGCGACATCGCTCAGCCAACTCCGCAGCTGACGCCACTGCCATGCCTCTTCCAGATCACCGGGTGAACCGGCGGCCGACGGGTCGGCCAGGATCAGGTTCGTCCAAGTCGGTGCCACCTCGTGCAGGCGCTGGTGAAGCCGTCGCAGCTCATCGGCCTGGGGGGCCAGCTCCCTCAATTGTGACACCTCGACCCACGACCGGTCCCAGGCCCCGGTATCGCGGCGGTCGAACGCTTCGGCCATCTGCGACCAGAGCGGCGAGGCATCGGCCTGGTCGGCCCCTCTGCGGAGGTAGGCTTGGAGATCGCGAAGCTGACGTTGTCCCGCCCGCTGACGGCGACGGTGCGGCAGCAGCTCGACGAGGTCGATGAGGCGCCGCAGATCGTCCGACGTTGGCCGATCCGGACTCGAAATGCCGACGACCCGCAGCCGCTCGGCGATACCGGCCAATCGGTTCGGCTCCTCCATGGTTGCGGCCAGCCGGGTGAGGGGCTCAGCCAGCGCGTCCTCGGGAACCGACTCCTCGATCCCCGGCCCGTCAACCCGTCCCATGGCGTTGGTCCACTCGGCGCTGAGCCGCCGACGGCTCTCGTTGAGCGACAGCTTCGACAAACAGAGCTCGATGTCGTTGGCCGTCGCCGGCTCCTGCCCGTCGATCCGACACACGCTGAGGGCCCGCCGGGCATCACCGGCGAACAAACCAAGCTTGCCCCGGTCCCGCAGGCGCTCGGCCGCATCCATGAGATCACGCCCAAGATCTGGTTCGGGTTGGTCCGGCACCTCAATGTTGTAGGCCTCGAGAACCTGACGACGTTGCAGCAGTTCTTCCCTGGTCGCCAGGCAATCAGTGAGAAACGAACGCCAGCCCTCGACCATCGCCGGATCCCGGATCTGGTCCCGCAGCCGCTGCTCCCACCGGTCGGCCGTTCCCGCCAGCCAATCCAACTCCACCCGCAGGCTGTACAGAATCGAGACCACCGTCTGATCGTCGGTCATGTCCAACTGGCTCCAGTCGGTCACGCCCGGCTGGATGCTCTCAACCCTCGCCGTCGCCAACCGCAGCCGATCAAGGTGCTCGCCCAGTTGCGTGCCGGTCGGGAGCCGGGGCAGTTCGGGCAGTACCTCCGCCGCCCGGACCGCCCGCTCAACCCCGATCCGGGCGACAAGCTCGATGAACCGCCCGAACTCACCGGGATCGAGGGGTGGCGGGGCGGTCGGTGACACCCGATCGGGGATGTAGCCGAGACGTTCGGCGTGTTCGGCCACCCATTGGGCCGCCGTGGCCGGGGTGGGGTCGGTCCCGGCCTGCCATTGACCGGGCAGGGTGGTCAGCTCCGACCGGCGCACCGAGGTGAGCTTGTCGGCGGCAACGGCGATGTCCTGGTCAATGGTGTCGAGTTCGCGCTCCAGACGGGCGATACAGCCCTCGGCGTCGTCGCGGTCGATGGCGGTGATGCCGTTCCGGATGTGTCGAATCGATGACTCCAGACGGCGACGTCCGACCTCATCGGCGCCGAGGACCGACACCGTCAGTGGCCGAACCTCTTCCGGAACCTTGTCGGCCAGGGCCCGCAGGGCCTGTTCCTTTTCCGCCACCACCAGGACCCGTCGTCCGTGGGCCACGTGGTGGCTGATGATGTTGGCGATGGTGTGGGACTTGCCTGTGCCCGGCGGGCCATGGACGGTAACGCCTACCTGCTGTTGAGCCAAGGTCACGATCCGCCGCTGCTCCTCATTCGAGGCCAGGGGCAACAGCAGCCTCTCAGAATCCCGGGTTGGCCCCGGGAGCGGGGCAGGCTCGGCCTCCGTCAGGGCCAGGGACGAATCGGCCACAAGAGCCTGCAACGGGTCAGGGGGTGTGGCCCCCGCTTCGTAGAGTTCACGAAGCTCGTCGAGGAAACTCTGGTGATCGGGCCGACGGGGGCGAAGAAACAACGTCCAGGAGGGGTCGACGAGGGCCACCCCAAGGCGGTCGTCGACCTCACCCACCATCCCCCCGTCGGGATCAACCAATTGGGCGAATCGCCGAATGAACCGGGTGAGCCAGGCGGGATCCCAAGGATCGATGGCATCAACCCGCTCGGCCACCGAGGCTTGCAGAGCGCGCAATCCGTTGTCGTCGTCGACCTCGATATCGGCCAGAAACAGCGTCTCGACCGACAGCGTTCCGGCCGGACGGGCACTGATGAGGCGCGATTGATCGTCGACCTCGAGTTCGATGGGGATCGTCAGTACCGGATGGTCGACCGAGCCTGGCCCGTTGGGCGAGGACCGGCGGAACCGCCCCAGGCCCCACACCAACTCCACGGCGTCACGATCGGTCCGCAACCGTTCCCACTGCTCGAACAAGTCCCGGTAGAGGTCACTCGACCCGGTCGGACGGTTCGAAGAACCGACCGCTGGACCTCGTTGGGCGTTGGACCCGTCCGACGAGGGCAGGAGATCGGCCACCGAGGGCGACACGGTGGGAGGAGCCGGTGGCGCAACGAAGTCGACGCTGAGCCAGACCGGATCGCCCGGGGTCAGTCGCACCCCGGCAACATCGGGAAGCGCCGCCTCGTCGAGATGGAACCATCCGTGGTCGGCGATGTTCCGAGTGGGCCGGTTGTTCTGCGCGTCACAAGCCGAGAGGTACTCAACCAGACGCAGAACCCGCTCGCTCACGTCCTCCGCGCCCGCTGTACGCCGTGACGCGTCGATTGCTGTCATTTCCGCCCTACACCTCCCGTTGCCAGAACATATCAAACTTGCCCAGCGGTCGGGGCCAAACCGGAACTCCCCCCGGCGGCGTTGAGCGACTCAAGTCGAAACCGGAACCGGGGTCGGCCAGACTCTGAACATGACGCAGACCCCACCCCCGCTCGATGGTGTTCGTGTGATCGACTTTTCCCGGATCATCGCCGGTCCGCTCTGCACCCAACAACTGGCCGACCTGGGAGCGGAGGTGATCAAGGTCGAGCACCCGGTCAACGGCGACGAGATGAGGGCCCGCTCGACCAAAGGCGACCGGAGGGGTGCCGCCTTCCTCGCCTTCAACCGCTCCAAGCGGAGTATCACCATCGATCTTGGTGGCGATGAGGGCCGGGATCTGGCCCGCCGCCTGGTGGCCGAGTCCGATGTCGTGATCGAGAACTTCCGGCCCGGGGTGATGGACCGACTTGGACTTGGACCCGAGCGCCTTCGAGCCGCCGACCCGACCCTGATCTACGTGTCCATATCGGCCTACGGGGCCCACGGCCCATTCTCGGATCGACCGGGGCTCGACCCCGTGCTACAGGCCGAATCAGGCATGATGTCACTCACCGGCCCCATCGACGGCGGCCCTACCCGTCATCCCCTGTCACTCATCGACACCCTGACCGCGGCCCACGCCACCTCGGCGGTGACGGCGGCCCTGCTGGGCCGGGCCCGCCACGGAGGCGGCGACTTCATCGACCTCTGCCTGCTGGACACCGCCATCGGCGCGCTGGGAAACGCCGGACTCCAGTACCTGACCGACGGCAAGGCACCCGAGCGCGCAGGCAACCGCCATCTCGTGGCCGCCCCCATCGATCTGTTCGAGACCGCGACCGAGCCCATCTACCTGGCCATGGCCACCGACCGGCTGTTCGCCGAACTCGGAGCGGTGTTGGGCCGGGCCGATCTGGCCGACGATGAACGCTTCACCACCCCGGCGGCCCGGGCCCGTAACCGTGACCAGTTGAAGATCGAGATCGAGTCAGCCCTCACCACCCGCCCGGCCCAGGCATGGCTGGCCGAGATGACCCACCTCCCCGCCGGAGGGGTTCGCACCATCGATCAGGCCCTGCAGGCCCCAGAGGTACTGGCGCGCGACATGGTGCGCCAGATCCCCGAGGGCGACGGGACCATCTCGGTGCTGGGCACCCCGTTCAAGTTCACCGACAACACCGTGGCCCCGTTTCTTCCCCCACCCCGTTTGGGTCAACACACCGACGACGTCCTGGCCTCGGTCCTGAACCTCAATGCCGCGCAGATCGCCGAGCTGCGACGGAACGGAACGGTGGTGTAGCGCTCAGCGGCCGAACACCGCGACAACAAATCCGGAGTCGGCCGTCAGGGGGCGCAGATCCCAGGTCGCCAGCTTCAACTCGCTCACCAGTCCAGCCTGCTCGGCATCGTCGAAGAACTGGTCGAAACCGTAGCCCCGACCGTTCCCAAACCCGACGACCAACCGACCGTCGGGGCGCAGATGACGGGCCAGGCGGGTCAACGCCTCGCGGCGTCGATCGGCCGCCACGAACGGCAGGACGTTTCCGGCGGCCACGATGGCGTCGAAACCCTCGGTGATGCCCCTTGACGGCAGATCGAGGTCGGACAGGTCACCAACCAGCCAGATCGGACCAGGATGGTCCTCCTCGGCCGCGGCGATCAAGGCCGGATCAACATCAACCCCCACCACCTCGTGGCCAAAGTCGGCGAGGAAGGCACCGACCCGCCCCGGCCCACACCCGGCATCGAGGATGCGGGCACCCCGACCGACCATGGCGTTGATCAATCGGGCCTCTCCGGCCAGGTCCTCACCAGCGGCCGCCTTGGAGCGGAAGCGCTCGATGTACCACGTTGAGTGGTTCGGATCCCGCTCAATGATCTCAACCCAACTGCTGTGCTCGGGCACCGGCTCTCCTCAGTCTCGTACGGCCAGACGTCCTGGACGCCGGACTGCTGGAGGATAGCCATCGTCATGGCCCGGACGCAGTTTCACTCCAGGAGCTCAGCCCCCGCCAGTTCGGCGATGCGGTCGCTGTCGTAGCCGAGCACGTTGGTCAGAATGTCCCAGGTGTGCTCACCCAACAATGGGGCGCTGGTTTTCACCTCGCTTGGGGTCCTCGACAACCGGAACCGGGTGTTCTCGATCAGGCTCTTGCGTTGGGGGTGGTCGAGCCAGAGGAAGTGGTTGGCGTTGGCGAACTGTGGGTCGGCCAGGCAGGCCTCACCCTCGGCCACCGGATGGGCGGCGATGCCGACGGCCTGCAACCGCTCGGCCACCTCAAAACGGTCGAAACGCGCCGTCCAGGCCCCGACCGCCTCGTCGAGTTCGTCACCTACGGCCAGGCGACCCTGAATCGAAGCCAGGTAAGGGTCCTTGGCCAGGTCATCCCGGCCCATCAACGCGACCAGGGCCTGCCATTGCCCGTCGTGCTCGCAGGCAATGGCAATCCATCGATCATCGCCCAACGTCGGGTACACCCCATGGGGGCTCATGTGGGGATCCCGGTTGCCGGCACGCGCCATGACCCGGCCGTTGACCGACCAGTCGAGCAGGGCCGGGGTGAGAAAGTGTTGGGCGGCCTCCGACTGGGCCAAATCGATGTGTTGCCCCTCCCCCGTTCGGCGGCGATGGTCAATGGCAGCCAGGATGGTGGCCGCCAGGAAATGGGTCGAGGTGTAGTCGGTGTAGGCCCCGAAAGGCCCGGCGGGTGGGCGATCGGGCCAACCCGCCAACCCGTAGAAGCCGGCCAGGGCGGCTCCCAGGTTGCCGTAGCCCGCAAAGGAGGCCAGCGGCCCGGTCTGGCCGGCCAGACAGGTCGAGACCATGATCACGTTGGGATTAATGCGGCACAGGTTCTCATAGTCGAGGCCCCAATTGGCCATGGCCCGGGGTGAGAAACTCTCGGCAACCACGTCGCACCAGGCCACCAGGTCACGCAACACCTCCAGCGCCCCCGGCTTCGACAGATCCAGGGCCAGGCTGCGCTTTCCCGCCGCCATCGTGTCGAACAGCGCCGAGTTCTCGATCCCAGCCTCGTTGTTGTGCACCGGCCGATAGCCGCGGGCCGCGTCCTGCTTGTTGGCCGACTCGACCTTGACCACCGAAGCCCCAAAATCAGCCAACAGGCGGACGGCATGGGGGCCGGCGATCGACCAGGTCAGGTCCAGGACCTTCAAACCGGCAAGGGGTAGCCCGCCCTCCGGTTGGCTGGCGGGTTGGCTGGTAGAGGGTTGGCGGCCGGTGGCGGGACGGTCGGTCGCCGACAGCTCACCGTCGAAGCCCTCACCGTCGAAGCCCTCACCGTCGAAGCCCTCACCGTCGAAGCCCTCACCATGGAAGTCCTCACTGTGGAGGACTTCCGCCGTGTGCTGACCGAGCAGTGGCGCCGGGCCGAGGGGCCGAAGCGGGGTGGCCGAACAGCGGGCGAAGGCCCCGGGAACCTGAATGGCCCGACCCGCAGCGGGGTGCTGCACGGTTTCGAAGAAGCCCCGGGCCGTCAACTGCTCGCTGGCCACGACGTCGGCCGGGGTGGCGATGGGGGCCATCAACAAGCCCCGCTCCATGGCCCCGGTCAACAGTTCAGCCTTGGTTCGCGAGCGGGTGAAGGCCTCGACCGCCGCCTTGGCCCGCTCCCACTGCTCGATCGGCTCGACCCCCGATTCCAACAATTCGAGGTAGCCGATCCAGTCCTTGTCGGCCATGGCCCGATCGCAGAAACCTGCTTCGTGGACCCAGGCCATGAGGCGGGCGGTGTTCTGACCGATCGGCATGCCAAAAACGTGGGTGATGGAAACGTAGCCATCGGCCGCCGGGTAAACGAGGCGTAGTTTCACGTCTCCCATCACCGCTCCCCCTGCGGTTCTTCGGGCGTCAGGCACACCGACCCCGGTCGACAACACCCCGGCCTGGGTCCCCAGCGTTGCCGTCCACTGGGCGGCGGTGTCGACGTGCTGGCCCCGGCCCGAACGGGCCCGCTCCAGTAGGGCAACGAGAATCCCCGCTGCGGCCGAGGCGGCTCCAAAGTGGAAGCCCTGGGGCGCGGTGAGCCGCACCGGGGCGCGGTCCTCGTCGCCGGTGACCGACATGGTGGCGGCACTGGCCATGACCGTGAGATCGGTGGCGGCCCACTGGGCCTTGGGCCCGGTCTGCCCGAAGGCACTGATCGAGGCCGAGATCAGGTGGGGAAACTCCCGCTCCAGTTGGGTGTGGTCGAGGCCCATTTCGGCCATGCGACCGGGGCGGTCAGACTCGATCAACACATCGCACCCGGCCAACAGGCGGCGCAGGCGACCCTGGTCGGATTCGTCCTCCAGGTCGAGCACCACCGACTTCTTGCCCCGGTTGTAGGCGAAATGGGTCAAGGATCGCTCCGGGTGATCAACATCGTCGACAAAGGGGCCCAGCCGGCGGGCCCGGGATCCGTCAGGCGGTTCGACGGCGATCACCTCAGCTCCGAGGGCAGCCAGCACATAGCCGCAGAGGTGACCCCGCTCGTCAGAAAGGTCGACGATCCGATATGGCGTGAGCATGGTTGAACAATCCCCCGGATCCGGGCGGCCAACGGCCACCACGCCGTTCAATCTGAGCACGGCTTCGGCCATCGGCTCCAGTCGGCGACCCCGCGAACGACAGCATCAAGGCGAGTGCACCTCCGGATCACGGCCAGGGCGCCTCCGGTTGCCTCGCCATGGTGAGCGGTGGCAAGGTTTCCGGCCATGGTTACCCCCGGCCTGCTTGCCCCCTACAACGTGCTTGACGTGACCGATGAACGAGGGGCACTGGCCGGCCTCCTTTTGGCCCAGCTCGGAGCCCGGGTAACCATGGTCGAGCCGCCGGAGGGGTCACCCACCCGCTACCTCCCGCCGTTTGTGGCCAATGAGCCCGGCCCGGAGCGATCGATCACCCATCTGGTACTCAACCGGGGCAAGCAGTCGGTGATCGCCGAGCCGGCAGCGTTGGAGGAACTGGCGGCAGGGGCCGATGTGTTGTTGACCTCGGGCGGTCCGGCGGAGTTGCGTCGTCGTGGCGTTCCTGATTTCGACGAACTGGCGACGCTGAACCCGGCACTCATCATGGCCAACGTGAGTGGCTTTGGGCTCACCGGGCCCAAAGCGGATTGGCTCGACGGTGATCTGGTCTGCGGGGCTGCCGGAGCCCAACTCGCCCTCACCGGCAATGCCGATCGGCCACCACTGCGCTGCGCCGTGCCCCAGGTCTTCGCCTCGGCCGCGGCCGATGCCGTGGTAGGCGTACTTCTCGCCCTGGCCGAGCGGACCCACAGCGGCCGGGGGCAGCAGATCGACTGCTCCGCCCAGGAGTCGTGGATCTGGGCCGCCTACTACCTGGCCTATGCCGCCCCGTGGTCGTCGCCGGTGTCATCCCGAAACGGCAGCGCCCCCCGGACCGGCTCATCCACGGTGCGCTTTGATTTTCCCGCCGCCGACGGCCACGTCACCATCACCTTGATGTTCGGAGGCGCCGTCGGCCCCTACACCAACCGCTTGGTGGCCTGGATGGTGGAAGAGGGTGAATGCCCGGCCGAGATTGCCGGGACCGATTGGGTTGATTTTGATGTCACCACCGACCCGGCCCGTCAGGTCGCCCTCAACGATGCGGTTGCCACCTTCACCTCCAAACGGACCAAGGCCGACCTGTTGGCGGTATCGCGCTCCCGCCGGCTTTTGTTGGCTCCCGCCCTGCGGCTGGATGAGGTGCTGGGATCGGAGCAGTTCAGCGAACGTCGGCTGTGGCGGCCCGTGGCGTTCGGCGACGACGAGGTCCAGGTAGCGGGCCCCATCGCCCACTGCACTCCGGTCCCGTTGACCGAACTGTCGCCCGCACCGTCGCTCGGCTCCGGGTCGAACCCGGCCCCGACCCCGGAGCCGACACCGACGCCAGTCCCAGGCCCGGTTGGGGCGTCGCCATCGACCCCGGCCCCAGCGCCGCTGCACGGCTTGAAGGTGTTGGATCTCACCACCTCGTTCGCCGGTCCGCTGGTGGGGCGGACCCTGGCGCTGTTCGGGGCGCGGGTGGTGAAGGTCGAATCGGAGCAACGGCCCGATTTTGCCCGCACCAGCGGGCCGTTTCTCGATCCCGGGTTCGACGGCTCGGCCCCCTACGCCCACACCAACGCAGGTAAGTGGTCGATCGCCCTTGACCTCTCCCAGCCCCGCTCGATCCCGGTGTTGCGCGACCTGGCCCGCTGGGCCGACGTCATCGTCGACGCCTACGCTCCGGGGGCCCTGGCCCGCATGGGTCTCGACAACAAAACCCTGGACAAGATCAACCCCACCGTGATCCTGCTCCAGACCACCATGTTGGGCCAGTCCGGACCGTTCGCCGACATGCCGGGCTATGGCAACATGGCCGGTGCCCTGAGCGGCTTCTTCACCACCTCGGCCTGGCCCGACCGTGGCCCCGTTGGCCCCGTCGGCGCCTACACCGACATGGTGTCGCCCCGATTCGCCCTGGCCGCGCTACTGGCCGCCGTTGACCACCGCCGTCGCACCGGCCAAGGCAGTCAAATCGACCTCGGTCAGGGTGAGGCTTGTCTCCAGCTACTTGGTGTCGGCCTGGTCGACGGACAACTCAACGAGCGCAGCTGGGAACACCGCGGCAACCAGGACTGGTTCCGCTCACCACATGGGGTCTACCGCGCAGCGGGCCACGACAATTGGTTGGCCATCGCTTGCGACAACGACGCCCAATGGTCAGCGCTGGCCACCACGCTCGGCCGGCCCGACTGGGCCCAGCTCGGCCTGATCGCGAGACAACAACGTCACAACGAGATCGACACGGTGGTATCGGCCTGGACCGCACGACGGGAGGCGGCCGCGGGGGCCGAGCTGTTGCAGCGGCACGGTGTGGCGGCCCACGCGGTACAGAACAGCCCGGAATGTGCCGCCGACCCCCAACTGCGCCACCGGGGCTGGGTGGTGCCCGCCAACCACTCGGTGATGGGTTCCCTCCCCGTTGGCGACGCCCCCCAACGCCTGTCCCGAACACCGGCCCGGATCACCCAGGCCGGCCCGGCCCTCGGCGAACACACCTTCGACGTGCTCGCTGAGCTTCTCGGCTACGACGAGGCGACCGTGGCCGAGCTGGCCGTGGCCGGGGTGCTCGGCTGAGCCTGTCGAGCCAGGTTTCCCGGACGACGGGGCGGCTTCAGATCACGCCGTCCCACAATGACAGCAGCGCGTCGTCGGGCCGGTTGGCCAGCGAAGGCGTAACGTCGAGCAGCATCGTCGGACGATCGGTGGGGTTGTAGCGGGGCCAGTCGGGCAGGCCACCGTGGTTGGGATTGCCGTTCTTGACGAAGTTGACCCAAGCGGCATGGGTGTTGTCGGCCAGAGGCTGTGGCGGGTCGTCGCCGACAAACCCCCGGGCCTGGGGGTTGTCCAGGGCGTGGAAGGCGAACGGCACTTCCAGGAAGTGGTGGGCCCCCCACGATCCACCGCCGGCCGGGGTCCGCCAATCAAAGCGGTACATCCACAGATCGGCGTTGTAGGCCACTTGGGCGTCGGCCATGCGCACCGCAGGAACGGTGAACATCCGGTGGGTTTCAACCGCCGCCACCAGCTCATGCCGCTCCGCTGCGGGGTGGGCGCGGCGATAAGCGCGCAGAGCGGCCGATCCATCCTTGCCCGCCATACCGAACACCCCGTCCATGGTGGCCTGTACCAGTTCGTCGTTGAACATCTCCTTCAGGTCGACGAGGAAGATCAAGGCCTCTTCCATGGTGGTGCCGATCAGGACGGCCACGTCGCGGGCGGAACCACCGGCAACCGCCTGGATCGGCAACTCGGGCAGGGCGGCGGTGCCATAGGTTGGCTGGAACGCCATGGCCGATGCCGCCGCCTCACCGAAGCGGGCCGGATCACGGGTTGCCGCCAGTTCGTCACCCAATGTCTGCTGGGCCTGCAGCAGTACCTCCGAAGGGACACGATCGAGGGATTCGATATCGCCCGGCCTGACCCCCAGGATGTCCAGTATGTGACCGGCGATCATGGACGCCGTCGGGGCGCTGATGCCGTTGCTGGCCGCCCCGCTCTGGGGGATGGCCCGATGGAACAATCCGCCGGCGGCGGGCATGGCCATGAGGGTGCCGACACTCATTCCGCCTGCTGATTCGCCGGCAATGGTGACCTGGTTGGGATCGCCGCCGAAGGCGGCAATGTTCTCCTGCACCCATTCCAGGGCGGCGATCTGATCAAGCATGCCCAGGTTGCCCGAGTCGGCCAGCTCGGGGAAGTGTTCGCCCAGGTGCCAGTAGCCCTGCACCCCGAGGCGGTAGTTGATGGTCACACAGACCACACCGTCGCGGGCGAAGGCGGCACCGTTGTAGACGTCGTCGACGCCGGATCCGGCGTAAAAGGCACCGCCGTGGATCCACACCAACACCGGTAGGCCCTCAGCCGAGGGATCGGGGGTCCAGACATTCAGATTCAGCGAGTCGTCACCGGCTGGGCTCTGAGGTGTGCCCAACTCCCCGAAGATGCCGGGCATCGACTGCTGGAGCACCACCAGTCCGTAGCTGGTGGCGTCACGCTTCCCATCCCAACGGTCCGGCCGTTGCGGAGGCCGTAGCCGTCGAGGGCCGACCGGTGGGGCGGCATAAGGGATGCCCTTGAAAGCGTGCACACCCCCGTCATCGGCCCCTTGCAGCATTCCCGCTTCGATCGTCACTGTCGTTGCCATAGTTTCCCCCTGGACCGTTCTGGCTCAGACCAACGCTAGTCAACCGGGCTGGGGCGTGTCCCAAACGAATCGGGTCGACCCTCAGCCTTCGGTCGATTCTGTCTCAGCCGCGATTCTCCCGGCCGGTGACCTACCATCGGGAGATCGGCGACGACCAACCAAAAGTGGAGCTCGGCGACGCCTCGGCCCTGGCTGGTGCCCTGGGGGCGGGGGCGCTGGGACCGACCTCTCTGACCACAACCACGGCCCAGAACACCCGCAGCCTACTCACGACCATCCTGGGCGAGTTCGTGCTCCCCACCGGGGGTGCGGCCTGGACCCAGACCCTGGTGCGGGCACTGGATCTGGTTGGTGTCAGGGAGAAGGCCGCTCGCCAGACCATTGCCCGCATGCACGACCAGGGCTGGTTGGATCGAACCCGGAGCGGCCGCCAAACCCGCTGGAGTCTGACGCCTGCCACCATGGACATGCTCCGGCTGGGCGCCGAGAGAATCTATGGGTTCGGCCAAGGCCTGCACCGGTGGGACGGTCGTTGGATCGTCGTCCTGGCCAGTGTGCCCGAGTCCGACCGCGGTGCCCGTTACCGCATGAACGTCGGACTCCGCTGGGCCGGGTTCGGGTCGTTGGGACAAGGTTCGTGGTTGTCGCCCTGGACCGTTCAGGAGGACGCCGCTGTCAAGACCCTGGCCGATCTGGGCATCAACGCCACCTCGTTCGTGGCCGAACTCGGCAAACTTGGCGACGGCCGGGAGCTGTCGGCCCAGGCCTGGGACCTCCCTGTGCTCCGTCGCCGTTACGAATCGTTTCTGGACGAGACCGCCGACCTGTCTGCAGGCGAAACCGACGGGCCAAGGGCCGGATCCGAACTGACGCGGCTGGTGCACCGCTGGCGCCAGTTTCCGTTCCTCGATCCCGACCTTCCTCTCGAACTGCTGCCCGCCGATTGGCCGGGGCCCCGGGCGGCGGCGCGTTTCAGTCATCTACGAGCCAGGTTGCTGACCCCGGCCACCAACTGGTGGGTTGATACCGAGTTGCACTTCGGAGTCCCGCCGCGTTGATGACGTTTGGCCTGAACCGATGGGCCGGGTTGAGCCCTGGGGGCGATCTGGACCAGCACCGGTCGTGAACAACATTGACCTCGGCCATCATCCGTCATTGTCGGCGTATCCCAACTACGGTGGGGCGAGCGGTCGTCGGGTAACAGCCGGGGCAGGGGTTCGATCTACGGGCCGAGCCCGACACCGGTCGAGAGGAGCGGTGTCGAGGTGCTGGAGCGGGAGGCGAAGCTACTGGCTGATGAGGCGTTCGAGCTGCCACCACTGGACCAGGTAGCTTCCCAGGCCAAGCGCCAACCAGCAGTGGCGCAACGTATCGAGGACGTCTACTACGACACCGTTGACCTGCGGCTTCTGCGTTGGGGGTGCACACTCCGACACCGCAATCGCCAAGGCTGGACGGTGAAGTTGCCGGTGGCCCGATCCGGGGCCGCCCTCATTCGCAACGAAATCAACTTCCAGGGGCCGGCCGACCAACTGCCCGAACCGGCCGTCGACCTTGTGGCCTCGTTTTCCCGGGGCCACCCGTTGCAGGCGGTGGCCACGGTGAGCACCGACCGCACCGCACACTCGTGGACCGGGGCCGACGGTGAACTGGTGGTCGAATTGGCCGAGGACGCCGTCCAGTGTGAAGCGGCAAATGGCATCAAAACCAGCTTCCATCAGATCGAAGCTGAGCTGGGACCCAACGTCGAGTTGTCGATCCTTGACGACTTCATCGATCAACTGACCGCAGCCGGAGCGCAGCCCGATCCCGGGGGGATCAAGGTGGCCAAGGTGCTGGGAGCCGACGCCAGAGGCGCGCCTGATGTTGTGGTACCGCCCCTCGGCGACTGGGCAAGTGCCCGTGAGGTGATCCAACGGGCCATCGCCCGCTCGGTCCGACAGCTCATCACCGAGTTGCCTGCGGCCCAGGTTGGTGCTGATCCCGGTGGTGTTCATCAGGCCCGGGTGGCGACCCGTCGCCTGCGTTCCGATCTGCGAACCTTCCGACCGCTGCTCGACGCGTCGTGGGCCACGGCCCTACAGCAGGATCTGCGCCCCTTGGCGGCCCATCTTGGCCGGGTACGCGACACCGATGTTCTCCTCCAGCTGTTCCGAACAACGCTCGACGAGCATCCGGAGATCGACCAGCAGGAGGCTCAGGCCATCCTGGGGCTGCTCGAACTCGAACGTCAGGCTTCCCGAGCGGTTCTCAACGACTATTTAGCCCGCGGAGGTATTGACGCGTTGCTGGACCGCCTCGTTGCCGCCGCGGCCGATCCCCCGACCAGGGCCAAGGCTGATCGTCGGGCGGGCAAACAACTCACCGCCCTGGTCCGCGAGCGTTGGCGCCGGCTTGACGAGGCGGTGGCCGGACTGGGCTCCGAGCCAAGTGCCTCGGACCTCCACGACGTTCGCATCCTGACCAAGCGCACCCGCTACGCGGCCGAGGCCATCGTTCCGCCCTTCGGGCCGGCCGCCCGACCCTTCATCAAACCCCTGACCACCGTTCAGGACATCCTCGGCGATCACAACGATGCCATGGTCGGGCAAAGATGGCTGGCCAAAAACGCCCATCGCCTCGAACCGGGCCCAGCCTTCGCCGCCGGCCGCTTGATTCAGATCCTGCTCCACGAAGCGCAAGCCGGTCCCCGCACCTGGACCGTGCCCTACGGTGAGGCCGCCCACAAGCGCAGTCAACGGTGGCTGCGGTGACGCAGCGTCTGTCCCACCCGGCAGGATGAACACATGAACGGACGACGGATTCTCCTAACCGGTGTTGGTCGGGGCTTGGGCCATGAACTGGCCCGGCAACTCATCGAGAGCGGCAATCAAGTCTGGGGTTCGGTGCGATCGGGACAGCCCGACCTCGACCTGGCCGGGGTCCTCACCATGGACCTGTCCGACGACGCTGCCGTCGTGGCGGCCATGGCCGAACTCCGGGGCAGCTCAGGAGCAGGAGCAGGTATTGACGGTCTCGACCTGGTGATCAACTCCGCCGGAGCCGACGCCCGGGCCTTTGGAGCCGACGAGCAGCACCGGGGACCTTTCGATGTCGATGCCGCCGCCCTCAACGGCCTGCTGGCAGTGAACGTGACCGGCCCCATGGTCCTGACCCGTGAGGCGTTGCCCCTTCTGCGCCAGGGCTCGAACCCGATGATCGTCAACATCAGCTCGCAACTCGGCTCGATGCAGGTGGCGGCAACGATGGGACGCGATACCGCCTACTGCGTGTCAAAGGCCGCGTTGAACATGCTGAGCGTCAAATCGACCGAGGCCCTGAAGCCGGAGGGTATCGGGGTGGTCATGATCCATCCCGGCTGGGTCCAGACCGACATGGGCGGGCCAAACGCCGCCCTCACCTCGGCCGAGTCCGCCGCCGCTGTACTAGGCACAATCGACGGTCTCACCATTGCCGACACCGGCCGCTTCCTCACCTGGGACGGCCGGGACCATCCCTGGTAGCGGCGATCAGCCCTTCTCGGCGCCCGAGTGAGAATCGGAGCCTGCCCCTCCGTCGGAGCGGGGGTCAGCGGTCGATCCCCCCGGCTCCCACAAGGTCCGGTGCAGGTCACGATCCTGGGCCTGTTTCATGGTGGCGATGTCGGTGTCGGGGTCGAGACCAATGTGATCGCGGTAGATGACCGGTGCCGAGGGAACCTGGGCCGGTTCAAGCCACGATTCGGGCGACCACACCTCGGCCCGACGCAGCGCCTTGGCACAGTGCAGGTAGGCCTCGGCCACCGTCACCACCACAACCACCCGCGCCGGTTTGCCGTTGACGGCGAAGCGCTGACACAGGTCCGGGTCGACGCTCAACTCAGCCGTACCGTTGATCCGTAACGTCTCGTCGAGGCCGGGGATCAGGAACAGCAGGCCGAGGTGGGGATTGTCCACCAGGTTCTGGAAGGAGTCGAGGCGGTTGTTGCCCGAGTAGTCGGCCCAGGCCACACGCTGCTCGTCGAGGGCCTCGACAAACCCTGGCGGCCCACCCTTGGGCGAGGCGTCGCACACCCCGTTGGCGTCGGCCGTCGACATGATGAGAAGTGGTGACTTTGCCAGGAAGTCGACACAGTGGGGGTCGATGCGGTGGATCACCTTCTCGACCGGACCGACCCGTGGTTGGCGGTAGATGGTGCGAAGGTCCTCAACCGAATCCAAGCTCATGACGAACTGTATTCACAAAGCGGCGGGAGTGCCCAAGTAGGGTGCGCACCATGGACCTCAACGAAGCCATTGCCTGGGCATCCAACCGCAAGCACGCAGCCCTCATCACGATCCGGAGCGATGGCCGCCCCCAGTCCTCCGACATCGTCTACAGCATCAACAACAACGACTTCCTGATCTCGGTCACCGATGGTCGGGCCAAGACCAGGAACATGCGCCGAGACCCTCGGGTGGTACTGCACCTGTCCGAGCCCGCCTCGTGGTCCTACCTGTCCTTCGACGGCACCGTCGAACTTACCGATGTCACCATCAGCGGCGATGATGCCACCAGCGACGCCCTCGTTGCCTACTTCGAAGCAGTCAACGGCGGTCCCCATGAGAACTGGGCCGAGTACCGCCGGGCCATGATCGACGAGGGACGCCTTCTCGCCCGATTCACCCCGCTCAGCGTTGTAGGCCAGGCGCGGGGCTAGCTTCGCACCGGACTGGTCCAACCTCAACCCGCGGCGGCATCGGTCGAAGGTGTAACCACCACCTCCGAGGTCGGCACCGGAACCGTTGTGTCTGGCGGCGGCTCGGTCGGCGGCCCCAAGGTGTCGGGGGCCTCGGTCGTGACCGTTGGCTCGGTGACGGTCGTTGCGGTACTGGATGTGGTGGTACTCGTCGACGGCCTCGTACTGCTTGGACCCGATGTCGTTGGAGATGTGCCGGGAGTCGCCGACGAGTTGGGCGCCGTGCCACCAGGGTTGCCGGTCGTCGGTGAGTTGGGATCGATCGAGACCTCCGGTGTCGACGTTCGTGCGGTTCGGCCGCTCGAAACGGTCAACGTGATGATGACCCCTCGGTTCGCCCGCTGACCGGGGGCGATCGACTGCCGGATCACACGGTCCGCTTCAACATCCGAGCTTGACTCACGCTCGGTGAGCACGTCCAGCCCGAGGAGGTTCAACTCGTTGGCGGCCAAGGTGCCGTCCTTGTCGAGCACGCTTGGCACCTCGATCGTGTCGTCCGAGGCCGAGATGACGATGGTGACCACCGCACCTTCTTCCGATTCGGTGCCCCCAACCGGCCGTTGGCCAAAGACCGTGCCGGGTTCGGCTTCGGAGGTTTCCTCATACCTCTTCTGCACCTCAAAGCCGGCGTCGCCGAGTCGGTTGACGGCTGTTGCCTCGGGCAGACCCGTAACCGACGGAACGACAGCATCGACCCTGGCAATCTCACCGGGCAGGTCATCGCCCTCCTTGACCACATTCGACAGGTAGAGCAACCCGAGCACGGCGATCGCCAGCAACACCGCAAGCATGGCGACGAACAAACCCGTCCGGCTGGGCGGGTCGTAGTAGCCGTCGGGCGTACGTCCTTCACCGCGGGCAGGTCGCGACGATTGGGGCGAAGGGGTGCTGCTGGCAAGCTGGGCCGCAGGCATGGAGCCGGTCGGGGCAGCCCCACCGGTCGGAGCGTTGGCGTTGGCAGCCCCGATCCGGCCAAGATCGGCCTCCAGGTCACGCCCACTTGAATAACGGCTCTCGGGAGCTTTGGCCAGCAATCTGGCGACGATGGCGTCCAGCGCGGCAGGCACCGCAGGATTCGACGACGAGACCGGGGGCGGTTGGTCGAACACCTGTTGCCGGGCCACTGCCCCTGGTGAGGAAGCAGCGAATGGCACCGAGCCCGTGAGCATCTCGAACAGCACCACGCCGAGGGAGTACAGGTCACTCGGTGGTCCCACCGGCTGGCCCTGGACCTGCTCCGGCGAGACGTAGGTGGCCGACTGGGCCTCGTTGCTCGTTTCGGTGAGATTCACCACGTCGCCTTCGAACGCCGGAGCGATACCGAAGTCAACGATCTTCACCTCACCGGCGGCCGTGATGAGGATGTTCTTCGGCCGAAGGTCGCGGTGCAGGACCCCGGTGCTGTGGGCGTGGCTCAGCGCACCGGCCACCGTCCTGGTGATCTCCACCGCACGATCGACGCCCAGCCGGTGCTCCGCCGCCAACACCGAGGCCAGCGATTCACCCTCGACGAGTTCCATGACGACGTAATAGGTGTCGTCGTGGGATCCCCAGTCGTACACCTTGGCGATACTGGGATGGTTCAGATTGGCGACAGCCGTCGCCTCGCGACGAAAGCGCCGAACGAACCGTTCGTCGGCCGCGAATCGGGAGTCAAGCAGCTTGACCGCCACCAGACGATCCAGCGTCTGATCGTGACCGAGGAAGACCTCCGCCATATGGCCGCGACCCAGGGGTCGCCGCAGTTCGTAGCGATCCCCGAGCCGCCGGACGGCCTCCGCCTCATCCCGTTCGTCGGAGACCACCAGCGGGGAGGTCGATTCAGAGCCTTCTGTCACATCCGCACTTTCCTGCTCGCAGGAGGCAACCAGCTTGCACCCGCGCCGCCTCAGCCTACTGGTACCCTCTCATCCGCCATCGGTCGATAGGGTGTTGACCCCATCCGCACACCCACGACTACATTGAGGTCATGACTCGCCCCGCAGGTCGCGTCGTTGGCTGGATGGCGAAAGCGCCGATACTGGGACCGCTGGCAATGCCGAGGGCGCCGATGCCGCCCCACATGGCGACGACCTGGGTTCGACGCTGGGGTGGAAAGGCGGCGAGGAGCAGCCCCAGTGATGCGGGGGCGAGCATGGCACCCCCGATACCTTGCACCGCCCGTCCGATGACCAGGACTCCGAGCCCGGGAGCGACGGCGGCGACCGCGGAGCCGGCGGCAAAGATCAGCAATCCGAGCAGGAACATACGTCGCCGTCCGATCTGGTCGGCGGCCTTGCCGGTGACGACCAGGAGCGAGCCGTAGAAGATGTTGTAGATCGTGACGATCCATGAGGCGTCAACTCGGGTGATCCCGAACTCGGTGAGGATGTCGGGAAAGGCCACGTTCACGATCGACAGGTCGAGTGTCGTGAGGTACAGCCCCAGGGCGCAGACCGTGAAGACGGGCCACGGCGAACGGGAGATGGCCCATCGGGCAGACGGGGCTTCTGGTCGGTCATGGTTCGAAGTTGAACACAGGATTTTCCAAGTATCAACTCATTGATACTGAATTCATTACCCCTGGAGCAGAGTGTCCATCTCGGATATGCTGGCGGTTGTGAGCAAGCGGACCTACGGGCAGTACTGCGGCCTGGCTGAAGCCCTCGATGTCGTTGGCCAACGATGGGCCCTGCTCATCGTGCGCGACCTCGTCCCCGGCCCTCGCCGCTTCACCGATCTGTTCCAAGGCCTGCCCGGTGTCTCAACCGACCTGCTGACCGATCGGCTCCGATCACTCGAAGCCGCAGGCGCCATCCGTCGGCGCGAGATCCGCACCCCGGTTCCCGCCAGCCTCTACGAGCTCACTGATCGCGGACGTGAACTGGCTCAGATAGCGGGCAGCCTCGCCCGCTGGGGGGCGCCGCTACTCCCCGGCCTCGACGAGCCCGGCGAACGCTCGGTGAACGGCCGCTGGCTTCTGCAGTACTGTTCCGGCCGGTACCGGGGCGGTCTGCCTGATGGCGACGTCCACATCCTCCTTGATGACAACGAGGAACTCACCCTCTCCCTCACGGCCGAGGCTGGCCAACTGCACTACGGCCACAGCGACCGGGAGCCCCTGCTCACCTTGACCCTGCCCACGGCCGCGCTCCCAGCTCTTCTACGCAATCCGCCCGCCGACGCCGACCACTTACCACCCGAGGTGAACGTCGAGGGACAAGCCGAACTGTTCGGACCCCTTCTGCGGGCGCTACAGGCCCGTGATTGACCCGAACCCATCGCCCAGGCACGGGGCACCGCTCACCCGCATGATCTCTTGACTCTCGCCGGAGTACGTTTGTCTGATGAGGTGCCACCCCGCCCGCTTCCGCGGAAGTCGCCATCTCCGGCTCGTTGCTGTCTCGGTGGCAGCAACCGTGGCCTTCGCCGGCTGTGGGAGTGAGGATGAGGCGTCACCTGACGATGGCAGCTCGACAATGGTGGAAGCGATCACGACCTCGACGCCCGACGTCCCAGCCCCCGACGACGATGAGCCACCGACGGCGACCGCCCCGAGTGATGATCCGGCCTCGACCGCGCTGGCGGCCGTCGTCGACCTCTTGAACGACCCCGCTCCCGACGCGTCAGCGATCGATGCACTGTTCAGCCCCACCTTCCTGGCCCAGATACCGGCCCAGCAGGTGCTGGCGCTGTTACCCCAGCTCAGGGCCGGAGCCACCGGACCGTGGTCGGTGATCGAGCCACAGGTTCTCGGCTTCGGAATCACCGCACGGCTCGAAGCCCCCGGAGCCCTCCCCCTCTCGACTCAACTCCAGGTCGACGCCGATGCTCCCGAACTGATCGTCGGATTGCTGTTTCAGCCCGTGCCCGATCTGCCCGAAGTAGGCAGCGCTGAGGAGATCGTCGCCGCCCTCGCCGACCTTGGGCCGCGGCAACGGTTGGGGTTGTACGAAATCGTCGATGGCGAATGCCTGACCATCGACGACTACGGCGGCGCCGATGCGATGCCCATAGGGTCGGTGTACAAGCTCTGGATTATGGCTGAGCTCTCGGCTCAGGTGGAGCGTGGCGAAGCAGCCTGGGACGAGGAGTTCCCGGTGCAGGACCGATACAAGGCTTCACCCGATGGTGAGGTCTTTGGCTTGGCCGAAGGGGTGCAGCTGACCCTCCGCCGCTATGCCGAACTGATGATCTCGATTTCCGACAATAGCGCTGCCGATCATCTGCTCCACCGGCTCAGTCGGGAGCGGGTGGAGGCGGCGATGATGGCGAGCGGGGTGGCCGATCCGTCACTCAATAGGCCGATACTTTCAGCCTCTGATTTGTTCATGATCAAGTTCCATCCGGACCGGCCAAACAGCGTCGAGTACCGGGCGCTCGACGAAGACGGGCGCCGGGCGATCCTTGACGAACTGGCAGACGAAACCGTGCCCTGGATCGCAGGCCCGGACGCCTTCCCACTCGTCAACGCCGAGGGGGTGTCAGTGGCTGAGCCTCGCGACAATGACCTCGAATGGTTCGCAACACCCGACGACCTCTGTCGGACCCATGCCCACCTTTCCGATCTGGCCGCCAGGCCAGGTCTTGAACCAGTGGCCGAGATCCTCAGCATCAACGACACCGCTGGGCTGCGGTTCGACCGCCAGGTTTGGACCGATCTTCGCTACAAGGGAGGATCAGAGCCTGGCGTGGTTGCCGTGGCCTGGTGGATGGAGCGGGCCGACGGCCGGGTGTTCGTTTTGGCCGGCGGGGTGGAGAATAAGGGCACGGCAATCGACCCGATCCTGGCTGTTGGCATCCTTCAGCAGGGAGCCAACGTCCTCGCCGACATCGAATAGCCGGGTGACAGCCTTCAGTTGTTGGTCGCTCCGTCCCACCTGATGGCGAGGATGGGCAGGCCGCGGGCGAGTGCCACACGCTTGGAGAAGTCGTCCGGCTTCTGTTGGAAGAGCCGGGCACCTCGGCTGATGCTGAGCGCCTGCTCGACGTCGCGGGTTGAGGATGTGAGAAGGACGATCGGGATCGGCCACAGCGCCGGGTCGGCAGGTGGCGAGACCTATACCCGTACCTGAGTACTTGGAACGAGGGCCGACCCGTCGGAAGATCTCAAAGATCCGGTCGCGGTACGCAGGGTTGCTACAAGTCTCAACGATTAGAACCCGTTGCGTCTGCTCCGCCGAACGACGCACAGCCGGCGTCGGGTTGCGCGATACTCATGGTCATGCGCCTCGTCACGTCGACGCTTCTATGCACGGTGCTTCTCATCTCGTGTGGTTCCGGTTCTAGCAGCTCCTCGGCTGCCGGGTCGTCGGACTGCCAACCGGGCAGCGACGTGCGGGGAGGTGTTGGTCCTAGCGGGGACCCGGGCCAGCGGATCGAAGACATCGAGTTCGTACTGACCGGCCTGAGACAGACAACCGATGAAGACAGCAACATCGGGGAAGCGACAGACGATCAGAACTTCGGCGGCGTGTGGGGCAACTTCGACCGGGGAATCGTGGTCGCTGTGGTGGACTGCAGTGAGGTCGATGTGAACGAGCTAGCTCGAATCGCGGGCGGTGCCGACCAACTCACTCTTATCGAAGTGCCGTACACCTATAGACAGGTCAGCGACTACAGGGACGCTCTTGCGGATGAACTCCGGGACAACGGCATCCGAGCTGACGTCCCGATTCGTTCGGACTCTTCCGGGCGATCAATCGAGGTCCGGATCCGTGATCGCAACGATCTGCCTCCCAACTTCGGCGAGTCAGTTCCCGACGACATCTACACGATCGTCGAAACCAGCGATCTTTCCGAAGAAGGCTAGAGAGCCATGGGACACCGGCGTGAGCCACGTCGATCCCTCCACCGCCATCTCGCCCGAACGTGAGCGTCACTGCTCACCACCCCATGCGTTCAGGATCCAGCACCGATCCTCGTCAGACCCCTACTCCAAATGGGGGTTTCCCCGATGCGCGGCGGTTCTGGTGGGCGGACGCTTGCCTGCATCGTCCGAACATCACGTGACCTCCGAACGGAGGTTGGAGGGGAATCATGCAGACCGATTCAGTCATCCGTCGCCATCTACGACGCATCCCAATGCTGGCCGCAGCGGTGGGGTCCCTGCTCGCGGCGTCAACGCTGAGCTCGGTCATCCCGGCCGAGGCGTCGCCCGGCGACGAGATCGTTTTTGTCCGCTACTTCCCGCTGGGCCTAGTCATCGAAGATATCTACACCACTGGATTCAGCAGCGCCAGCGCCACCCAGTTGACCAGCTCGCCCACCATTTCGGACAACAGCCCAGTCTGGTCGCCGGATGGTACGACAATCGCGTTCACTTCCAACGGCTCGTTGGCGGTCATGAATGCCGATGGCACGGGCTACTTCACGCTGCCGGGGTCCACCCTCGGCGGCAGCCCGGCCTGGTCGCCGGACGGACAGAGCCTCGCCTACACCCTTGGGTGGGGTAACAACAAGGAAATCTATGTCTACTCGCTCGGCGGTGGCGGCTCGGTCCAGCTCACGAGCAACGCCAAGGACGATGGGGACCCAGCGTGGTCACCCGACGGTTCGAAAATCGTGTTCTCTCGAAACGACCCGTCCGCTTCCGGCCCGGAGTTCGACCTTTGGGTCATGCGAGCCGACGGCTCGAACCAAACACAACTGACCAAAGCGCACGGCTGGGAGGTCCACCCAGACTGGTCACCAGATGGTCAAACAATCGTCTACACGCACGGCAAGACCGGCGCAGCCAACCAGTTGTGGACCGTTGGGGCCACGGGCTCCGCCGGGCCTCAACAGATCACCCGCGGCACCTCTAGTTTCATGCCAGCGTGGTCGCCAAAGGGCACACATATCGTCTTCGCTCGCGGCAAGGACGAGGAGGCTGCCCCGGCCCATATCTGGGTTATCGAACTCCGGTCAGGGTCCGAGCGTCAAGTGACGTCCGGAAACGCCAAGGACTACTTCCCGGACTGGCGCTAGTTCGGAGCGAAGCAGTCGAGATGCTCCACTGGATGTCCCCCGACCTTGCAGAGCTGCATGCCAAATCGACCACGGTCCGAGACATCTGCGCCAGTCGACCAACCTGACAGCCAAGATGTGGCACCTACTCCCCATCCCCCCAGACCGGGACCCCACCATGATGCTCCAGTCCTCGTCGGTCCTCTTCGATTCTCGCGAGGACCGCCCAACCACCCACGAAACCGACAGAAGGCCCTGAAGATGACTACTCAGCGATACAGGCATCGCCATACCGCATTCGGCACACTGATGGCAGTCTTGGTGGTCGCCGCGATCACCTGGCCCGCAACGACCTCGGAGGCTCAGAGCACCGATCCCCGGGTGAACGTCGCCCACACCGTCAACACGACGATCGACGTCACCATTCATGACGCCGATTTCCCGGATGCCGACGAGCATTGCACGTTCTTCGGGACCACTCAGGATGAGGTCAGGCCAGTTCACGGCACGACACAACTCGGCCAAGGTGTCGCTGGCGTTACCTACCCATCCTCAGCGGGGCCGTTCGTCGACGCCGCGGGGGCGGCGATCCCCTTTGAATGCGACGAGTACGTCGTTTGCTTCAGCGATACCACCAACGGCACGCTGGCGCTGGGAGAGGCAACGGCCCAGGCGTTCGTGTCGGGGCTTGTCCGAGTCACGGTTCCCTATGCCTTCGAGGATGTGAGCGGCACGTTTGGCAACAACCGCTCGTGTGAGGACCAGAACGGGCTCGAGTACGGAACCATGGTGGTCGAGGCGCTGCCCGGACAGCATGAGTGCTTGAGCGCGCCGCCTTCGTGGCACGACGACGGAAACCTGATCGAGATCAACCAGTTCTGTATCACGAACGACTACACCATGATCCCACCCGTGGCGCTCGGTGGTGTGACGCATAGCGGTGGAGTAGCGCCGCTCACGGTGACGCTCAATGCCTCGGCCTCCCACGACCCCGACGGCTACATCGTGGACTACACCTGGGAGTTCGGGGACGGCCATCGACGCGTGACCACGACGCCCACCACTACCTACACCTACTCGACCCCCGGGATCTACTACCCCGCAGTGACCGTGCGTGACCACACCAGCCTCACCGTCCGCTCCGGACTTTCGTTCGGCATAGAGGTGTACGACAACCAGCCCGAACCCACAGCGGCCACAAAGGGCCAGGTCGACGCAGCACTGACTGGCCCATCATCGGCCAAGGTCAACGAGATCGTGACGTTCGACGCCTCCGGATCGAGAACCCACGGCGGGAAGATCGTCGCCTACCACTGGGATTTCGGCGATGGAACTCCCATCACCACGACCTCGGTGCCCGCCGTCCAGCACGCCTTCGGATTCCCAGGCCCAGTGACCGTCCAGGTCACCGTGGAGAACGACTTCTCATTGACGGGCACGGCCACGTTGAAGCTGCCGGTGCACTTCCCATCGCCCGATGACAATCCCACCGTAACGACATACCCAACGACGACCATCACCATCTAGCCCTTAGGAAGCTCACCGGGCGACCGTTGGCAGACGCTGAAGTCGGAGCCGAACTCGTTGCGCACAATGCACGCCGTAAGGCCCGGAAAGCGGAGACCGAAGCTCGACGTCGGGAAGCGATCGAGGCCGGGACCGATGAGGGGAACGGGCAGGCATCAGCGGACGAGACCCGTATCCAGAGGCGGAAGAACGCTGGCCTGGTTCACCGGTTGAATCGGCGGCTATTCGGAGGCAATCGGGTAGCGACATGCGGACGAGCGCGAGAGGTCACGGTCGGGATCAAGCGGGCCAGGGTGAACGGTCGACGATGCCACTGGACCGGTCTCGAAGCGTGCGGCTCGATCCACGCGTGCCTTACGTGTGGGGGCAAGACCCGATCGCATCGAGCGACCGAGATCGAGACGGTGATCAAGGGAGCGTTGGCCGATGGCCTCTACGCGGTGATGGTCACCCTGACCGTTCCGCATTGGGGAGCTGATGACCTGGCTGAGCTGTACGGCTACAACGCTCCGGGGAGGGACCCGAAGCGCGGTATCCGGGCCGCGTGGAACCTCATGTCGAAGTCGTCGGCGTTCCGGCGGTTCAAGGCTGCTTATGGTGTGTCGGGATCATCCGGGCGGTGGAGTTCACCCACGGCGTCAACGGCTACCACCCCCATCTGCATCTGGTGCTGATCTACAACGAGGCGACCAAGGCCAGCGAGATGTTGACCAAGTATGAGTCGATCACCTGGAAGCGGTTCGGTCGTCTCCCGGTCGGAACGCCTTCGCTGGCGCTCGGCGAGCGACCTCTCACCAACCCGTTGGATCCGGAGTGGGACGACGGCGGCCAGTATCGGGCGATGCGTGGCCAGCTGTTCGAGCTGTGGGAACACGCCGTGCGGTCAAAGCTGGACCGCCAGATCGGCAACGCCGGCGTTGACGTGACACCTGTTCGTGACGACCACGGGATTGGCTCGTACGTGTCGAAGATCCAATACGAGCTGGCTCGTGGTGACCTGAAGTGCGGTCGGGGTCGATCGGGTAGCCGGTCGCTGTTCCAGATCGCTGTTGATGCCGCGATGAACGGCGACAAGCGCGACGCCGCGATCTGGGCGAAGTACGTCGAAGTCACGCGAGGGGCCAAGGTGATCTCCATCGGCCGTGAGCTTCGGGAGCGCTACCTGAAGAACGTCGAGTTGACCGATCAGGAGATCGTCGACCAGGCCGTCGAAGGCGACGAAGAGGTGAAGTTCGACCGCGACGTCTTCAAGGCGATCGACCAGTACAAGCCGCACGATCTCAAGTCGGAGGTCATCACCGTGTACGAGCTTCGTGGCCTCGAAGCGGTGATCGAGCTGCTCAACCGGACGGTCGGCCCGGTGCAGGTTGCGGACGACGACGAGTCCGGGTTGCCCCTGGTCTCGATCCCGGCCCCAGTGGTTCCAGCAACAGAGGCGCTACCTGGGAACGTTGCAACGTCTCGGGCTGCGCTGGAGCGGTTCACGAAACGGCTCCGGGCTGAAGCGTCCGACGCCCGCTGGGAATGGCTGCGAGAACAGGCGGACGCGATGCGGGCAACAGCGCCGGTCACGGCCGACCCGTCGACGGCGGACCTTCGTGGCCAGTACCGGCCCGACATGACCGCCGACGAGTTTCGCCAACTTGAGCGCCAGTGGGACGCCTATCTCTACGCTCCCCGCACAAACCCAACCGAAGGATGACCATGGCCCCCGGATCTCGTTGACCGACTTCTCGCCGCCACCGATCCAACCGGCCCCGGCCGGGCTTCGGTCATCATCGCTACCGAAGCCATGGGCGGCCGACTCCTGACCGAACGTCTCGTAGAGCATGTCCTCGACGGTTTGGAACGAGCGGAGATCGACTGGCGGGCCGCCGTCGACGAGCTGGGTTATGCATCGAGCCGTGAGCGGGCCCTGGTCAGGATCGCCGCATCGCTCGGCACGTACGGGGACGGTGCGGTGATAGGCGAAATGCGAGCGGCCGGTCTCTCCAGCGCCGGCGATCGTCTCGTGGCTAGCCATACCTTCCCGTGGCCGTGACCAGGGAAAACAAGAGCGAGAATTGCTCGTTTGCGGCTGGCCGCACGTTCGGGAGTCCTGGGCCATGTACTGCGGCGTGAGCCCGCGATCCAAATGCTGGCGACGCTGATCCACCGCCTGCGGGCCGCCCAGGACGACTAGCCCGACTTCCGGGGCGACGGCCGCCTGGCGCGTCCTAAGACCCCTCCGCAACCTCGCGATCAGCGCAATCCGCTACGCCGCTGACCGCACCGTCAACATCGCAGCCGCCACCCGCCAACTCGCACGACAACCCGACCTCACACTCGACCTACTCGGCGTCCAACCCCGACTTTGCACATGACCCTGGGGCGGGGGGGTAGGGATAACGTCGACAGCCAAGCGCTCAACAGATGAAACCGCCAGTTGATACGCCTACAACATGCCCCCCTGCCGCAGCTTCCGTCACGGTGGGCCTTCCTGCGGCGAACCCTAGGGGGGTTGCCATAGAATAGATCGAGCGGGATCGGCGAGTAGGTGCAGGTCACAGCTTCGCGAATTCGCCGATCAAGATCACTGCGGGCCCTTTACTCGGTATGAGCCGCCTCTATGAACTGCGGGTTGGTAGCTGAGATTGAATCCAATACATCCCGATAGCCAGAGGCTGCCACGACTTCGGCAAGAGCATCGTAGCGATGCCCTTCTTCTAGATCCTCCTCGGGATGATCGGCGTCTGGGAACTCCTGAGCTGCTCTGTTTTCGGCCAACAATAGTGGCAGAACGAGCGTGCTTGTATCATCTATTTGTATCAAACTCTGTCGAGTTGCGAACGATTCTGCCACAACTCTGGACGCGATTTGGCGAGACTGTCACCGGCTTCCGTGGGTGTCACCGCTGTGTGGAAGTGATGAACGAGCGGGCCCAGGCGGCACTGCCCACGCGCGACCGGCGCCCCTACCACCAGTCAGCCTCACTTCGTTGCAACCATCGATCTACGACGCGTATACTGAAACGTATGACAACGCCCGTGCCGACCCGCTTCAGTGACGAAGAACTGGCCCTCATCGACGATCTCGTCGAACAAGGCATCGGAGACAGCCGATCGGCAGTGATCCGCCAAGCCATCCACCAACTCGCCGAACTCGTCCGTCGGGCGCGAGTCGGCGCCGACATCGCAGCGTCGTACCGCGAACGCCCACAAACACCCGAAGATGACGACCTCGCCATGGCAAACGCCATCGCCATGACCGAGGCCGAACCTTGGTAGCCCAAGCCGAGCTCTGGCTCATGGAGACCCCGAACCAGAAGCGACGTCCCGTGCTCATCGTGTCGCGCGATGAAGTCATCCCAGTGCTCAACAACATCGTCGTCGCTCCCGTGACCAGCACCATAAGAGCCATCCCTACCTGCATCCCCGTCGGAGTCGATGAAGGGATCGACCACGACAGCGTGGCCACCTTCGACAACGTCGCTGCCGTGCCCAAGTCCGTACTCACGACGAGGCTCGGCCAACTCGGCATCGGCGGCCGTCAACAGATCTGCTCAGCCCTCGACGCCATGGCCAACTGCTGACCGATGCACCGTCCAGCTCTTCGCTGAGCGTTGCACCCGATCGACGGTCTCTGGCGTGTACTGACGAGTGTGTCGGAGAGGCGACTTTAACCCAAAGTCGTGATGGCCTCGGGCGGCCACCGTGGGAGTGATGAAATCGATCGCCGCCAGCGATCATTACCGCCCTGACTATCGCCAGAACAGCGCATTTCACCCCAGTACACGCGCTCTCTGGACCGTCGAGTTGGTCGCAGCGTGATGCAAAACTCCTGTTCACAGGCCTACGATCGAGTTTCGGGCACCCACAAGCACAAGACCGTGGTCCGTCTGGGGAGCGGCATCGGCGGATCCGAACCCACCGCTAGATGGAGTCGAAGATCCGCCTCCAGCGGGGTGTGCCTCCAATCCCGTCGTGTTCTCCTTAGGTATCGAACAAAAGGAGACCCCGATGACCACCACCGAACCCCCGAGTCTTGCGACAGCAAGTCCTCCGGACGAGTCCGACCAGCGACACGAAGGAGCGACGTCAGCAACACCCCGAGCCGTCCAACAGCACCCCCTCATCGTTGACCACCTCACGAAGCGGTACGGCGACCACACCGTCGTCGATGACCTCAGCTTCGTCGTCAAGCCGGGTCGGGTGACCGGGTTTCTCGGCCCCAACGGTTCGGGAAAGTCCACGACCATGAAGATGATGCTCGACCTCGCCACCGCCGATCGCGGTCATGCCACGATCGGCGGACAGCGCTATCGCAACTTGAGCGATCCAGCTCGGACGGGCGCCCACACCTGGGAAGAGAGCGCCCTCGCTCCGGACTGGACCGATGGAATCCCGATCTGGACCGGCGATCAGGTTCTCTGGTGGCAACCGGGACGGGAGCACGCCACCGCCTATGACCCCGAGAGCGACCGCTGGTGGCACATCTCAGCTCCGACGTTTGACCTATCTCCCGATGACCACGTCACTCTTTGGGCCGGGGCCTGGACCGGCACCCACGCTGTCGCAACCGACGGATCTCGCCTCTACACCTGGGTCCCCAACGTCGCCCACGAGATCGAACTCGACCGCTCTGGTCATCCCCGAACAGATCAACCACTCGCCCC
>Ga0316190_10000048_pt1 | contig 62303 bp, 68 predicted proteins | sample Eddworburrow2_MG_FD_204929 | JGI IMG/M metagenome (GOLD analysis project Ga0316190, IMG submission 204929) | Coastal sediment microbial communities from Maine, United States - Eddy worm burrow 2 | ecosystem: Environmental > Aquatic > Marine > Coastal > Sediment | place: USA: Maine | collected...
TAAATTGGCACCTAGACCATCATGCGGGCTAATCGACTTGCGCTGAGACATTTCCCAATTGCGCGCTGTATAACGGAATGGTTTGCTAGTCAAAGCACCTACAGGACACAAATCAATCATGTTGCCAGATAATTCCGAATCCACAGTGCTATCAACAAAACTCATGATCTCGGCATGCTCTCCACGGAAAGCCATGCCCAGCTCCATCACTCCGGCGATCTCCTGCCCGAATCGCACACAACGCGTGCAATGGATACAACGATTCATCTCTGCTGTCGATACCAACGGGCCGATATTTTTTTGCGCAACACTGCGCTTGGATTCCTGATAGCGCGACGCACCACTGCCGTAACCCACGGCCAAATCCTGCAGCTGACATTCGCCACCTTGATCACAAATTGGACAGTCGAGTGGATGGTTGATAAGCAAAAATTCCATCACTCCATTTTGCGCCTTGACTGCCATGTCTGACCGAGTAAGCACCTTCATTCCTTCAGTAACCGGGGTGGCGCAGGCGGGCAAAGGCTTGGGAGCCTTCTCAATCTCTACCAGACACATCCTGCAATTGGCAGCAATTGAAAGCTTCTTGTGATAACAAAAATGTGGGATGTACATGCCCGCCTTGTGCGCAGCATCAATCACCATTGAACCGCGCTCAGCCTCGACCTGATTACCATCAATCTCAATATTGATCATTAATTCACCTAACCTGTCAGCTTCCCACCAAGCAACGCTTGTGCTCTATGTGGTATTCGAACTCTTCACGAAAATGCCTGAGCATGCCCTGCACCGGCCAAACTGCAGCCTCGCCCAACGCACAAATTGTTCTCCCTGCAATGTTGTCACCAAGATTCAGCAACAAATCAAGGTCTTCTGCGCGCCCTTGACCATTCTCAATACGGTTTACGATACGATACAGCCATCCAGTTCCTTCACGGCATGGTGTGCATTGGCCACAGGATTCCTCGAAATAAAAATAAGATAATCGCTCCAGTGCACGAACCATGCAAACCGAATCATCCATCACGATCACCGCACCACTACCTAGACCCGACCCTGCCTTGGAGATGGAGTCATAGTCCATAGTCAATTCCATCATGATGTTACCCGGCAGCACAGGCATCGAAGACCCACCAGGGATCACTGCTTTAAGTTTGTTACCGTCACGCACCCCACCCGCCATTTCCAGCAAATCACTAAACGGCGTACCCATCGGCACTTCAAAATTCCCAGGATTATTTACGTGGCCGGATACCGAGAATAGCTTGGTACCACCATTGTTTGGCTTACCTAATTCCAGAAACTTCTGACCACCATGATTGATGATGTAAGGAATACTTGCAAAAGTTTCGGTGTTGTTAATGGTGGTGGGTCTACCATACAAACCAAAGCTTGCGGGGAATGGTGGCTTGAAGCGTGGCTGTCCTTTTTTGCCTTCAATGGATTCCAACAATGCAGTCTCCTCACCACAAATGTAAGCGCCGTAACCCAAGTGATTGTGCAGATCAAAGCAAAAATTAGTTCCCATGATATCGTTGCCCAGATAACCAGAGGATCGAGCCAATTCGCAAGCCTCTTCCATCCGCTCGTAGGCTTCGAATATTTCCCCATGGACGTAATTGTAGCCAGTCTTCACACCCATGGTGTAAGCTGCTATTGCCATGCCCTCGATCAATAGATGCGGGTTGTAAAGCAAGATATCCCAGTCCTTGCAAGTCCCAGGCTCGCCCTCATCAGAGTTGCAGACTATGTACTTATCACCTACATAATCCTTGGGCATAAAACTCCACTTCAGGCCAGTTGGAAACCCTGCACCACCACGCCCCCGCAACGCAGATTCCTTAACTTCGGCAATGATAGCGTCAGGAGACATTTTCTCGGTCAACACCTTGCGCAAAGCTTGATACCCACCGACTTTAAGGTAATTTTCCAGCGTCCACGGTTGATCGAAATCCATCGTGGTTTGAGTGACTGGACCTCTCATGATTTATCCAACTCCGCCAAAATTTGATCTATCTTTTCTTCGCTCAAACGGCCGCACAACTTTTTATTATTTATTGTAAATAATGGCGCATCTTTGCATGCCCCCATGCACTCACCTTCACGCATGCCGAATTTTCCATCTTTGGTCACCTCACCAAAACCAATACCCAGTTTGGACTCCAAATATGCCACCGTATCTCCGGCGCCGCACAAAGTGCAAGATAGATTTGTGCAGACAGTAATCGTATGCTTACCCATCGGCTTGAGGTTATACATGTGATAGAAGGTTGCCACTTCATATACTGCCATCTGTGCCATATCCAGATAAGACGCAATGTCAGCCATATCCTCTGTAGCGATCCAACCCTTCTCATCCTGCACGAAACGTAGTGCTGCCATAACTGCCGAGCACTTTTGATCCGGCGGATACTTCTTTAACTCTTTATTGACCTTGAATTGTATTTGCTCGGATAACATTAACGATCCACCTCCCCGAATACAATGTCTTGCGTTCCAATAATTGTCACCACATCAGCAATCATGTGCCCACGCGACATTTCATCAAGCGCAGCCATGTGCGCAAATCCAGGTGCGCGTATCTTCATGCGATAGGGTTTATTGGCACCATCTGACACAAGATAAATACCGAATTCTCCCTTGGGATGTTCAACAGCTGCATAAGCTTCTCCTGCAGGCACATGCATACCCTCAGTGAATAATTTGAAATGATGAATCAATTCCTCCATATTCTCTTTCATGGACTCGCGAGCAGGAGGAGAAACTTTGTGGTTCTGAGACATCACCGGACCAGAATTATCACGTAGCCAGCTTATACATTGCCGAATGATGCGATTAGATTGGCGCATTTCCTCAACTCTGACCAGATAGCGATCGTATGAATCACCTTTTACGCCCACCGGTATATCAAAATCAAGGCGATCATAAACTTCGTAAGGGCGCTTTTTGCGCAAATCCCACTCAACACCTGAGCCACGTAACATCGGTCCACTAAAGCCAAGTGCTTTTGCACGTTCTGGCGAAACCACACCGATACCTACCGTGCGCTGCTTCCAAATGCGGTTATCACTAAGCAGTGTTTCGTACTCATCCACGCATTTAGGAAAACGCTGAGTGAAGTCTTCCAAAAAATCCAACAGCGAACCCTGACGATTTTCATTCAATTTTTTTACAGCGGCTGCATTGTGTATCTTGGATGCCTGATATTGAGGCATGCTATCAGGCAAATCACGATAAACACCACCAGGTCGATAATAAGAAGCATGCAAACGCGCACCTGAAACTGCCTCATACGCATCCATCAGATCCTCACGCTCCCGGAAACAATACAGGAATATCGTCATCGCCCCGAGATCGATACCATGCGCGCCCAACCATAACAAGTGGTTCAAAATACGGGTAATTTCATCGAACATCACACGAATGTATTGCGCGCGTAACGGCACATCTATCCCTGCCAGCTTTTCGATAGCCATCACATATGCATGCTCATTACTCATCATGGAAACGTAGTCAAGCCTATCCATGTAAGGAACAGACTGCAAAAACGTCTTATGTTCAGCCAACTTCTCTGTGGCCCGATGGAGCAATCCGATATGTGGATCGGCACGCTCTATGACCTCACCGTCCAGCTCTAACACCAAACGCAACACACCATGAGCTGCCGGATGCTGCGGCCCAAAGTTCATTGTGTAGTTTTTTATCTCAGCCATTACTTGTGCTCCGAGGCATTGGCATAATTTTCATCACGTACGATACGAGGTGTGACTTCCCGCGGCTCAATTGATACAGGCTGGTAAACCACTCTCCGCTGTTCCGGGTCATAACGCATTTCCACATGACCCGACAACGGGAAATCCTTGCGAAAAGGATTTCCGACAAATCCATAGTCAGTCAGGATGCGACGCAAATCCGGATGCCCTGTAAATACGATTCCATACAAATCAAAGGCTTCGCGCTCATACCAGTTGGCGGCAGGCCAAACATCAATCACAGACGGCAATATAGGCAGATCATCTGCTTGAGCATAAACGCAAACGCGCAGGCGAGTATTGTGCGTCAACGATAGCAGATGGTAGACAACAGCAAAACGGGAAGTGTGGCGGCTATCGACATTTTGCGCATCGTCAGCACTAAAGTACGCACCTCCATCAGAGATATCACTACCGTAAGTAGAATAATCCATGCCACACAAATCCATCATCTGTTCAAAGCGGAATTCTGTAGCATCGCGGAGGCATAGTAACGTCTCCAACATTACGTCAGTCCTGACCACTACAGTCAGCTCTCCCAGTTTCTCTTCTATGCTAACCAGCTTATCGTCCAGCAAACTGGTCAGACTAGTACGCAAGGTACTTAAATCAACAGCCATAATTCACCCTAGCGTGCAATAGTATTAGTCCGTTTAATCTTGTTTTGCAGTTGTATGATGCCGTAAAGCAAAGCCTCAGCAGTCGGTGGGCAGCCAGGCACATAAATATCCACCGGCACAATACGGTCGCAACCACGCACCACCGAATAAGAATAATGATAATAGCCACCACCGTTCGCACACGAACCCATGGAAATCACCCAACGCGGCTCAGCCATCTGGTCATAAACCTTGCGTAAAGCTGGTGCCATCTTGTTACACAGCGTCCCAGCAACTATCATCACATCCGATTGCCTAGGGCTTGGCCGAAACACAACGCCAAATCTGTCAAGGTCGTAGCGTGACGCACCAGCGTGCATCATTTCCACTGCACAGCATGCCAACCCGAAAGTCATTGGCCACAATGAGCCGGTACGTGTGAAATTGATTATGGTATCAAGTGACGTAGTAACGACACCTTTTTCCAAAATGCCTTCTATTCCCATTCCAAGGCTCCTCTCATCCATTCGTATATAAAGCCCACCACCAGGATAGCCAAAAATATCATCATGGAAACGAAGCCGAAAGTGCCGATTTCCTTAAGCACGATCGCCCAAGGGAAGAGAAAAGCAATTTCGAGATCAAAGAGAATGAAGAGTATGGCAACAAGGTAATAACGCACATCAAACTTCATGCGCGCATCTTCAAAGGCCTCAAAGCCACACTCATAGGAAGAAAGTTTTTTGCTATCGGGACGATGCGGCGCTACCAGTCTACCCAGCATCAGAGGTATCACCCCCATAGCAATACCAACACAGATAAACAACAGCACCGGAAAATAATTTTCCAACATTGAGCTTCTCTCCCTTTAACCTACCCTATAACCCTTGGGCCAGCCCAGAATTACTTTAGAATTTTTAATCAGCCAACTTACAAGCTAGCCTGAGTATTGGTGCCGATGAGCAGACTCGAACTGCTACGGCTCTCGCCACTACCCCCTCAAGATAGCGTGTCTACCAATTTCACCACATCGGCAATATTTTACCCAAAAAATCAACGAAACCTACTTCGGGATCTCCCTGGATTTCGACTCATCAGATGCATCTAAGGCTGGAACCTGCTGAACAGCTGCAGGATTGACCTTATCCATCACACCCTGCTGCTGCGTCTGATTTGAGTAAAGGTATGTCAACGACATACTTGTAACAAAAAACATAGTTGCAGCTACCGCAGTACTACGGCTAAGGAAGTTTGCGGAGCCACTTGACCCAAACAAACCGCCAGCTGAACCTGTGCCGAACGCAGCACCCATATCAGCTCCCTTACCATGCTGCACTAACACCAACCCAATCAAAGTTGCCGCCGCGATGACGTGTACCACCCATACCAAAGTTTCCACACACTACTCCAAAACAAAATTAACCCTGCGCTGCGCGACAAATTGCTACGAACTCTTCTGCAACCAGCGAAGCCCCGCCTATCAGGCCGCCATCAATATCAGGCATCCCGAACAGCTCGACTGCATTTGCTGCCTTCACACTACCGCCATAGAGTATACACAAGCTCTGTGCTACCTGGCTATCATGTTGTGCAACTCGTTGACGAATAAAAGCATGAACGGCTTGCGCCTGCTCAGGAGTAGCGGTTTTTCCAGTTCCGATAGCCCAAACCGGCTCATATGCAATCACTGCATTCGACAAGGCTTTTGCGCCAGCACGGTTCAACACTGCATCTAACTGGGTGGCAACCACTTGCTCGGTAACACCAGACTCCCTCTCCTCCAGTGTCTCGCCCACACAAAATATCGGCTTCATCCCAGCCTTGATAACCGCATCAAACTTGGAGGAGGCTATCTCGTTACTCTCGTGAAACAATCCACGTCGCTCGGAGTGACCAATAATCACATAACTGCAAGCAAAATCGGCCAACATCCCCGGAGCAACAGCACCCGTAAACGCCCCCTCCTCTTGCGGACTCATATTCTGCGCACCCCACGCTATGTTAGTACCCTGTAGCAAAGATTGTGCTTGAGCCAAGTATGGGTAGGGGACACATACCGCATAATCAGCATTTCTCAGATTACTCACGCTCGCCAGAATGGCTTTCAGCAACGCTTCATTGCGTGCCAAACGACCGTACATTTTCCAGTTTCCTACGACAAGTTTACGGCGCATCTCGTTTCCACCCCATAGAGACCAAAGCATGGAATCCTACTCGTGAACGCACTTGCGGTCAACGAATAAGCATTCTTGATTATTCAATATTGCGTAAGTCAGAAGAAATTCTGTCCATCAGGATTTACAAGTCACACTGCGCGTGAATCAGGCTGCCTGCACCGGAATCCGATTGCGACTGGCGATCATCCTGTTATGTTCATCAACATAAACAAGTTGCGGATGAAATTTCTGAAGTTCGATTTCGTTATACATTGCATAAGTTGCGATAATCAGAATATCACCCGGTGTCGCTTTATGTGCTGCAGCACCATTCACTGAAATCACCCCCGAACCACGTTGCGCACGAATTGCATAGGTAGTGAAGCGCTCACCGTTGGTGACGTTGTAAATATCGATCTGCTGATACTCCCTGATGTCGGCAGCATCCAACAAATCATCGTCAATTGCACAGGAGCCTTCGTAGTGCAACTCGGCATGTGTGACATGCACCCGGTGCAACTTCGATTTGAGCATCATTCTCTGCATGGAATATCTCCAGTTTCAATTGGTGCGGATTATATCTCACCAAAGCAACACAAGTAACCGTTCAATCAGGCAGGCTGATTTCAAGGTTATCGATCAAACGGGTATTGCCCAACCGCGCCGCGGCCAACACTACCAACTCATGCTGACCTGAACTTGCCTGTAGTAAGTTCGTCTGGTTACGCACCGCCACATAATCCACCTGCCAACCTCTACTTGCAAGCTTTTCGACTGCCTGCTGCTGCAATCGTTCAAAGTCACGCTCACCTTGCAAAATGACCTGCCGCATTTCTTGCAGTGTCTGATACAAATACACTGCCTCGCTTCGCTCATTCGCGTTCAGATTCTGGTTGCGCGAACTCTGCGCCAGGCCGTCCGCTGCGCGCACTGTCTCGCCACCGACGATACGAACCGGCAGATTGAATTGTGTGACCATTTGGCGAATAATGTGTAGTTGCTGGAAATCCTTCTTGCCGAACACCCCAACTTGGGGCTGCACGATGCTCAGCAACTTCAGCACCACCGTCGCCATGCCCCGAAAATGTCCGGGGCGGGATGCGCCATCCAGCTCATTGGAAATTGGAGGTGGCTCGACAAATACAGCTTGGTTTTCGGGATATATCTCATTGACCGATGGTATAAACACAACATCTGCCAACCCTTGCAGTTTCTCGCAGTCCGCTTCCAGCGTACGTGGGTAGATGTTGAAATCCTCGTTCGGCCCGAACTGCAATGGATTGACAAAGATACTCACTACAACGCATTTACCGTTTTCGCGCGCAAGCCGAGCCAGGTCGAGATGCCCTTCATGAAGATTGCCCATCGTCGGCACAAAGGCGATGGCGGTTTCGCTGCGCAGGCCAGCGCGCAAATCGACTATGGTAGAAATAGTTAGCATCTTATTCGTTCGTTAAACCATCATCGTTTAAATCAAATGCGAAGTTCTGCTTCGTGCACATAACCGACATTTAGAACCCGTGTTCTGCGCCGGGGAATTCACCTGCCTTCACTTCACCCACATATCGCGCCACAGCATCAGCGATGGACAGTGCTCCCGACATGTAGTTCTTTACGAAGCGCGCCTTCCTGCCTGGGTAGATATCCAACATGTCGTGCAGCACCAGCACCTGCCCAGAACAATCCGCACCCGCCCCGATACCTATAGTTGGGATGGTCAGTTGCGCGGTGATCTCCGCCGCAAGCAGCGCAGGTACCGCTTCAAGCACGATGATACCTGCACCAGCCTGTTCAAGCGCCACGGCATCTTCCAGCAATTGTTGCGCAGTGGCGGATTCCTTACCTTGCACACGGTAACCGCCGAGCTGGTTCACCGATTGAGGTGTCAACCCGATGTGGCCGCATACTGCAATGCCGCGTGTAGTCAAAAAGCGTACGGTTTCCACCATCACCGCGCCACCTTCTATCTTGACCATCTGCGCGCCCGCCACCATCAATTTTTCAGCATGGGCAAAAGCTTCCTGCGGGGTGACCTGGAAGGTACCGAACGGCATATCTGCGATAATGAAAGCCTGTTTGGAACCACGTGCCACACAGGCGGTGTGATAAGCCATGTCGTCTAACGTGACAGGCAGCGTGGTCTCATACCCTTGCAACACCATGCCAAGCGAATCGCCGACCAGCAGCACTTCCACGCCCTGCGATTCAAGCAACTCGGCGAAACTGGCATCGTAACAGGTCAGCACGGCAATCTTTTCGTCCTTGCTGCGCATGGTTTGCAACTTGGTCAAGGTCGTTCTCATCGGGCTAACTCATCCTTTGTTAAAAAATTCGCGCGGCCCCCGCATCTCTTCGATACGCTGTAACAGCAGATTGAAATCCTCGTCGCCATCAACAAAATTTAAATGCTCGCTGTTCACCATTAATACTGGCGCAGCATCGTAATGATAGAAGAAATCGCTGTAGCTTTGTGCAAGCCGCATCAAATAACTTTCGCTGATGCCATACTCATATTTCTTCGCCCGACGATTGACTCGCTCCACCAGGGTTCCTGAATCTGCCTGCAAATAAATCACCAGATTCGGCACCGGCGCTTGGAATTGGAGGGATTGATAGATCTGTTGATAGAGTACAAATTCCTGATCGCTTAAATTCATCCGTGCAAACAATGGGTCTTTATCGAACAGATAATCGGCCACCGTACTTTTGCTGAACAGATCCATTTGTGCCAAATCGCGAACTTCATTACCACGCTGAAACAGGAAAAACAGTTGTGTCGCCAGTGCATAGCGTAATGGGTCTTGATAAAACTTGGCAAGGAACGGATTTTCTTCCGGTCTTTCCAACATGGTGCTGGCGTCAATATACTCTGCGAGTCGACTCGCAAGACTGGTCTTACCCACTCCAATCGGCCCTTCAACAACGATGTAATGATATTTCTCAAGCATCATCTTCAAGCAACTCCAATGACTGATCTAGACATGCTTCCATAGCCTTTGCCGCCAACCCAACTACCGGAATACTAATGTCTGGCGCAATCTCCATTAGCGGCTTTAACACAAATGCACGAAGGTGTATTTGTGGGTGAGGGATAGTTAATCCTTCTTCATGCAACTGCACTTCGTCATACAACAATATATCCAAATCAAGAGTACGAGGCGCATTACGAAATGTACGCTCACGTCCATGACTATGCTCGATTTGCAACAACGCTAGCAACAATTCTCTGGGAGCTAGTGTTGTTTCAATTTTGGCTACTGCATTAACGAAGTCAGACTGATCCATATACCCCAAAGGGGCACTGCGATACGAAGAAGATTGTGCAATCAATCGCGTCCCCGGTAACTCTCCAATTGCAACGAAAGCCCGCTGCAATTGACATGATGGATCCTCCAGATTGCTGCCTAACCCGATGTAGGCAATATGCTGCATCACTTTATGGCTCACTTGAAGGTGGCTTGCTCGCTATTGATTCATTCTTAGCGGCCACAGGTTTTTTCCTAGGTTTGCGACGACGACGCTTTTTTTCTCCTGCTTGTTCTGGCTGTAACATTTCAGTCTGTCGTTCGGTGCTGGCATCCTGAAATTCATCCCACCACAAGCCAATTGCTTCATCCACTTCACCGCTTGCGCAACGCAACAACAAAAAGTCATATGCCGCTCGAAAGCGTGGTTGCTCCAGCAGACGAAATGGTCTCTGGCCGGCACGATGTTCAAACCGTTGCTGCAACAACCATATTTCTTTCATCACCGCATCTTGGCGATGGGGGATAGCAAGCTTTTCTTTTTGTCTGGCCAGCACATCATCCATCGCGGAATGCATCGCACCCACTGGACGCTCACCCTGCTTCACTCTAAATTTCCACGCTGCCAATACCTCATGCCAAAGTAATGCAGCGAATAAAAATGGTGGTGAAACTGATTTTTCCTGACTGAGCCGTTCGTCAGTGTTACGCAATGCAAGCATGACGAATTTTTCGCCCATTGGCTGCTCAAGGATCACGTCCAGTAATGGCAACAAACCGTGATGCAAGTTCATCTTGCGCAACTGCTGAATACATACGACGGAATGACCGGACAACAACATTTTCAACACTTCATCCAACAAACGCGCCTGCGGTACGTTGTCGAGCAATTTTGTCATGCTAGCGATGGGCGCAGCGGTTTTAGCGTCAAGCTTGATACCAAGTTTTGCTGACAATCGCACTGCACGCAGCATCCGCACCGGATCTTCACGATAGCGCACATTGGGGTCACCGATAATACGCAATAGACCCTTACGAGTATCGGCATAACCCTGATGGTAATCGTAAATTTCCTGCTTGCTTGGATCGTAGAACAGCGCGTTGGCGGTAAAATCTCGGCGTGCCGCATCCTGCTCCTGATCACCAAATTCATTGTCGCGTAACAATCTCCCATGGTCATCAGTTTGCGCATCTTCCTCCTCGATCATACGTCGAAAGGTTGAAACTTCCACCATTTCCGGGCCAAACATCACATGCACTAATCTGAAACGTCGCCCTATAATGCGTGCACGCCGAAATATGCGTCGCACCTCCTCAGGAGTGGCATCCGTAGCCACATCAAAATCCTTAGGATGCCGCCCCAGCAAAAGATCCCGCACAGCCCCACCAACCACATACGCCTGGAACCCTGCCGCCTGAAGCCCATCGGTTACTTTCAGTGCGCCAGAGCTGATCTGCTCACGCGCGACCCCATGCAAACTGAAAGGTATTACCTGAGCATTCCCTATCGACTGTACTTTGGCAGACTTGCGAAAAACACGATTGAAGATACGTTTGATCATGCAATTTTCAAAGAATTGGGCGGCATAACCGCTTAAGGGCCACAAATTATACACTGCGTACTGAAACCGCCCCAAAGAAAAGCGCGCCATAAGGCGCGCTTCATATTCTAAGGATGCCGTTTTCTACAATCTAGTCGTCACCAGATCCAATCTGACAATCCTTTTTAAGGCATTTGCTCATGAATTTCTTTCGCTCATCACCTGAGCGTCAGATTTTGCCTTCGCACTGGATGTTTTCATCCTCTCTCGTTGCTTAAGTTGCGCTGAAGAAGCTGATTTCTTTTTAACCTTACCTTTATCTTATAGAAATCTCCGTATTAATAAAGTGCTAACTTAATAACATACCCCTTACTACAGAAACTCCAACAATCATATCCAATCCGACAATTTCACAATTAATTTAAAGGGTTAGCTAGGCATTAATACCCTTGATCCAGAAATTATAAAGCTGCGTTGCCACTTGGTTCATACACGGTAAGGCTGCGTTTGCTTGTTGCCGCATACTGAAAACCGACTGAACCCCAGAACTGGCATGATTTGCCTCTATCTCTTCTAACCCGGCAGCAGACCAAGCCGCTATCATCTCGGCAGTCATTTCAATATGGCATTGCAGCACAAGATGCTTTCCAATGGCATAAGCCTGATTGTTACAATACGCACTGGAAAGCAGTTGTGTCGCGCCTTGCGGCAGGCTAAAGGTCTCGCCATGCCAATGAAATGCAGGGAAGCTGCGCACCTCACCAAACCATGTGCCCGCAATATCATTTTGCGACACAGTTACCTCTCCCCAACCTATTTCCTTGACTGGATTGCGTGACACCTTCCCTCCCAACGCCTTGGAAATCAATTGACCGCCCAGACAATGACCTAGTAAGGGAATGTCCTGTGCCACGGCATCCCTGATCAATACTTCCGCCATGGGTATCCAAGGCAAATCGTCATTGACGCTCATCGGGCCGCCCATAAAAACCAAAGCAGAATATGCAACCATATCTTGTGGAACGGGGTCACCTGCGTCAATTGCAATCAACTGCCAGGGAATGTTATGTTCATCAAGGAATTCAGCCAGATAACCAGGACCCTCTATGGCTACAAAACGAAAGATAGCAACGGGTTTCATATATCAATAAATCAAAGAGCTCTGAAGTGTAGCTTAAAGGCCCAATAAATTAGCATGACATACCTATGAATCTTTGGTCTTGTCCCTTTCAATCAATGCATATGCTGAATGATTATGAATTGACTCAAAATTTTCAGACTCTACGACATAAGCATCAACACGCTCATCATCATTGAGCGCAGCTGCCACGTCACGCACCATATCTTCGACAAATTTGGGGTTGTCATAGGCACGTTCAGTGACAAACTTCTCATCAGGTCGCTTAAGCAGCCCATATAGCTCGCAAGATGCCTGCTCTTCCACAATGCGAATCACATCCTCAACCCAGATGAAATCATTGGTACGCAGTGTAATCGTGACGTGCGAGCGCTGATTGTGCGCACCACGATCAGATATTTTCTTGGAACATGGGCACAGACTGGTAACGGGCACCACCACCTTCATGGTGACGTGATCCATGCCGTTCGCAATTTCACCGATAAAAGTCACATCGTAGTCCAGCAAACTTTGCACACCCGAAACCGGTGCGGTTTTGTTGACAAAATACGGAAAATTCATTTCGATGTGGCCAGACTTAGCTTCCAGGCGCTCCACCATCTCACGCAAGATGGTCACGAACGACTCAACCGATATCTCACGTTCATGCTCGTTGAGTATCTCAACAAACCGCGACATATGTGTACCCTTGAAGTTATGAGGCAGATGCACATACATGTTAAAAGTTGCAACCGTATGTTGCACACCAACGCTCTTGTCCTTGACTTTAACAGGATGTCGGATGCCCTTGATACCAACTTTATTGATTGCCAAATGGCGCGTATCAGCAGAACTTTGAACATCAGCGATATGATCAGCAGCGGAAGAATTCATGACGAACACCCTGTTGAGTTGCGATAGCACCACATTATAACCAATCCCGACAATATTAGTCGGCCAATTTACTTCTGATGCTGGCAACCAATCCGTTGGCATCCAGGCCGCAATCTGCCAGCAATTGCGCATGTTCGCCCTGCTCAATAAAATTGTCAGGCAAGCCAAGCTGCAGCAATGATATAACAAGGCCCTGCTGTTGCAGGCTTTCCGCCACAGCACTACCAGCACCACCTTGCACCGTATTTTCTTCCACCGTCACCAGCAACTCGTGTTCTTCCGCCATGCTTCGTACCAATTCAAAATCCAGCGGCTTGACGAAACGCATATTGACTACAGATGCATCAAGATTTTCCGCGGCAGCCAACGCAGGTGCCAACATCGAACCAAACGCCAGAATTGCCACACGCTTGCCTGTACGCCGCACTTCACCTCTACCGATTGGCAAGGCATGCATCTCAATCCCTATATCAACACCCGGCCCTTTTCCACGAGGATAGCGCACTGCAGTGGGCGTATCCAACTTATACGCGGTATACAACATCTGGCGGCATTCATTTTCATCAGCTGGAGTCATGACCGTCATATTCGGAATACAGCGCAAAAAGGAAAGATCAAAGCTTCCTGCATGCGAAGCACCATCTGCTCCTACAAGACCACCACGATCAATAGCCAGCATCACTGGTAAATTCTGGATTGCAATGTCATGGATCAACTGATCATAGGCTCGCTGCAAAAAGGTCGAATAGATTGCGACTACGGGCTTGAAGCCATCGCAAGCCAACCCAGCAGCAAAGGTCAGTGCGTGCTGCTCTGCGATACCCACATCAAAATAGCGATCCGGATAGGCTTTAGCAAACTCTGCCAGGCCGGAGCCTTCGCACATCGCAGGCGTGATACCCACAAGACGTTCTTCTTGACCGCCCATATCGCACAACCACTGCCCGAATACCTGGGTATAGGTGGGCTTGGGCAACTGTCCCTCGTCGCTGACTGGAACTGGTTTGACAATAATCCCACTGGTGCTGTCAAATTTGCTCACGCCGTGATACAGCAGGCAATCCTCTTCTGCCAGCGCATAACCCTTACCTTTTTGCGTAACAATATGCAGGAACTGCGGGCCGCTGAGCTTACGAATGTTACTCAGGGTATCCAGCATTACCTCAGTGTCATGCCCATCGATAGGGCCAATGTAGTTAAACCCGAATTCTTCAAACAATGTGCCGGGCACCACCATGCCTTTGACATGTTCCTCGGCACGTTTAGCAAACTCCAGCACTGGCGGCATCGTTTTAAGTACTTTCTCGCCACCGCGTCGCAATGCCGAATAAAAACGCCCGGAAATCAATTTGGCCAGGTAATTATTTAATGCGCCTACCGGATGGGAAATGGACATATCGTTATCATTCAAGATGACCAATAGATTTGCGTCCATCGCACCGGCATTATTTAGCGCTTCAAAAGCCATGCCGCCGGTCATTGCACCGTCTCCGATCACAGCTACCACCCGCCGATCCGAACCCTCTAATTGTGCAGCTACTGCCATGCCCAACGCCGCACTGATAGAAGTGCTGGAATGACCAGTACCGAAAGTGTCATAAGGGCTTTCATCACGTTTGGGAAATCCGGCAATGCCGCCTGCCATGCGCAGCTTGCTCATTGCTTCGCGTCGCCCTGTAAGAATCTTATGCGCATAGGTCTGATGTCCGACATCCCAGACCAGACGATCATCCGGCGTATTGAAAGCGTAATGCAAAGCAATGGTCAATTCTATGGTGCCGAGATTGGAAGACAAATGTCCGCCAGTCTTGCTGACGGACTCCACCAAGAATTCACGCAGTTCCCTTGCCAGATCAGGCAATTGCTCGCGCTTTAGTTTTCGCAAGTCCTCTGGACTAGCAATAGTTTCTAACAACTGATACATCAGAACTTCCGCAACAAAATAAAATCAGCAAGCTCACTCAAGCGCTGTGCCGCATCTCCGAACTCAGTCAATGTCTCCCTTGCCTCTTGATGAAGTCGCTTAGCCATATTGTGTGCCTCCTGCATACCCAACAGACTCACGTAGGTCGGCTTATCGTTATCCACATCCTTGCCTGCTGTCTTACCCAAAGTAACCGTATCCGCCTCGCAATCAAGCACATCATCGACCACTTGGAATGCAAGCCCGATCAACTTGCCAAAATGATCCAATTTATCAATCTGATTTGCATCCAAACCTGCGCCACACTGCGCACCCAACAAAACTGCTGCGCGTATCAACACTCCTGTCTTGTGTATGTGCATAAACTCAAGTTCAGGCAATGTGAGTGCTTTGCCCACACTGGCAAGATCAATCGCTTGCCCGCCCGCCATACCACGTGAACCCGAAGCCATTGCCAACAACTTGATCATTTCCAATTGAATGACTGCGTCAACATTCACGAGATGTTCCGCAAGCAATTGAAAAGCAAACGACTGCAAACTGTCGCCAACCAGCAGCGCCGTCGCCTCATCATATTGAACATGGCAGGTTGGCTTGCCGCGACGCAAAACATCATCATCCATGCATGGCATATCATCATGCACCAGCGAATAAGCGTGGATGAGTTCAACGGCAGCGGCAACGATATTCACCCGCTCAACGCTCGCACCAGCCAATTCACCTGCTGCAAAAGCCAGCAAAGGTCGCACCCTTTTACCGCCATCCAACACCGCATAGCGCATTGCTTCATGCAAGCGCTGCGGCACGATATCTCCTGGCGGCATCAACTCACGTAACACAACTTCAAAATGAGATTGTCGAGCTGTGACCCAGCTCTGGAAATCAGCGCGCATCAGTCCTTATCTACGCTGCCGGATTTGAACTGCCCTGGCTCTTCATTGGCAGAAAAATCTTTCAGTACACCATCCTCAAGCACACTCACCTGCTGCTGAGCGTCTTCAAGTTTATTTCGGCAAAATGACAACAACTCTGCACCTCGCTTATAAGCTGTCAATGAATCTTCCAGCGACAATTTTCCTTCCTCCATATCCGCGACGATTTTTTCGATCTCGGACATTGCTGATTCGAACCCGATTTTTTTTTGTGATTTACTAACCATGCTTGCCTCGGTTTACGTAAGAGCGTTATTTTACCTATCCAGCTTCGAGTGAGCCAATTATTATTGCTCCACTCGAACAATTAGGTAACAATCCATCCATATTTCTCTCCCCAAGCACCAATCACAAGTTAACCAGAATTACCTGAGCAAGCATAATGAAAAGGAATAGCGGTTCCCTCTGGATGCTCGTCGCCGGACTACTGTTCGGTATGATGAGCGTATTCGTCAAACTTGGCACACCCTACTTCACGCATATCGAGCTGGTGTTCTACCGTTCTTTCATCGGCCTGCTGATAGTTTACGGAATCATGCGACATCAAAATATCAGCCTTGCCACCCGGCACGGTCTCACCCACCTGTGGCGCGGCCTCTCCGGTACAGTTGCACTGCTGCTGTTCTTCTATTGCATCACCACACTACCACTGGCCACCGCCGTCACGCTCAACTACACCGCGCCGTTGTTCCTCACCGTATTCACCATGCTGGTGTACAAGGACAGATTCCACCTGCCATTGACAATCGCCATGGTGCTGGCATTTTGCGGGGTGGTGCTGATATTGCATCCCACGCTGGAACGCAATCAACTGTTTTCTGGCCTGCTCGGCTTGATCTCCGGCTTCCTTGCGGGCATCGCCTATCTCAACATCAAGCAACTCGGCATCCTCCGCGAACCCGCGGCACGGGTAGTGTTCTATTTCAGCCTTATCGCCACACTCGGCAGCGGTGCCTGGATGCTGTTAGACAACATCCACCACATCACCCTGACAGGCCTGCTCATCCTGATCGGTCTAGGCAGCAGCGCCACCCTTGCGCAGATCGCCATGACTTACGCGCACCGCTTCGGTAACACTCTGGTTGTCAGCAGCCTGTCCTACAGCACCATCTTGTTCGCCAGCCTGTTCGGCATGTTGATCTGGAACGAATTACTATCGTTGAGCAGCTGGCTGGGCATGGTATTTATCATAGGCGGGGGTGTGCTAAGCTTGCGCCTGTCACCCCAACATCCTTCTACAGATCAACAGAAAGCATAAAAATGATCAATATCGAACAAGCTAAAAACCTGGTTAACATCGCAGTACTCGGCGAGTTCACCCTCGCCGATTTCAAATCATTCGAAGAACAATCCCTCTACAAACTGAAATCACCGGGCACAGTAAATCTGCTTTTTGATTTGCGGGCGATGATCAATTACAGCTTGGATGTCGCGTGGGAAGAACTCAAATTTTTTAGCAACGAACACAATCATGACTTCACCAAGATCGCCGTGGTCACGGACGACCAATGGCTTACTTGGCAAGCATGGATCAGCCGAATATTTGTCGATGCTGACATCAAGGTGTTTGCTGATTACGATCAAGCGCTGTCTTGGGTGCAGTCCTAACCTTACTTTAAAGATGTTTTTATTGACATTTATTAGGGTATCTACTTTACGTTAGAGGTATTCATGTCAATAAATGTATATCCATCATACGGAGCAACAGTGCAAGAGGAGCGTGAAGAGCGCGCTTTTGCAAGGATCAATAGGGCTGAACTCCATTGATACCACTTTCTGGGACCTTCATCCTTCTTCAGTCAACCTATTAATTCAAGAGCTGAGCAGCCATGTTCATAGGTCATTTCGGTATTGGATTCGGTGCAAAATCATTCGCACCCAAAGTATCCTTGGGCACGTTGTTCCTTGCCTCCCAGTTTATCGATCTGTTATGGCCCAGCCTGCTGTTGCTCAACCTTGAGCAGGTGCGCATCGTTCCCGGCGCGACGGTCGTTACCCCATTGTTATTCGAGCGTTACCCTATCTCGCATAGCCTAATGACAGTGATGGGTTGGGCAGTCTTAGTGGGTGGCATTCATTTCATGTTGAAACGCAAAACTGTGTCGGCGCTGATTCTCGGTGCGTTGGTCATCAGCCACTGGATGCTGGACGCCATAGTTCACCAGCCGGATTTGCCGCTGTATCCAGGCAGCATAACGTTGATTGGTCTGAACCTGTGGTCATCCCTGCCGATCACTTTAATGATTGAGGGCACCCTGTTCGCATTTGGTGTGTGGTTGTATTCACGCACGACCAGACCCAATGACAAGGTTGGCCAATGGGGATTTGTAGTTCTGGTGATTTTTCTGATAGGAATCTACGCCGGCAATTTGTTTGGCCCATCGCCGCCAAGTGTGACGGCTATTGCGTGGACGGGGCAGCTCCAATGGCTATTGGTACTTTGGGCTTACTGGATCGACAAACATCGCCAAACTTGCGCATGACTGCAAGATGCGCATCACATTTGCCATCACTCATCGGAACGGGTGGCGTTGCAAAATCGAACTTGCCGCCATAAAAAATCCCGATGGTAACATCGGGATTTTTGGGTCAGACAGTTACAAGTTTCAAGCGAAATTCTGCGATGCAAAATCCCAGTTCACCAAATTATTGAGGTAGGTCTCGACGAATTTTGGACGCGCATTGCGGTAGTCGATGTAATAGGCATGCTCCCAAACATCCACACACAACACAGCCTTGTCTGCTGTGGTCAGCGGTGTACCGGCGGCACCCATATTGACGATATCCACCGAGCCATCAGCCTTTTTTACTAACCATGTCCAGCCAGAACCGAAGTTGCCGACTGCAGATGCCTGAAAGGATTTCTTGAATTCGTCATACGAACCCCATTTTTTGTTGATCGCATCTGCCAGTTCGCCGGCAGGTGCACCACCGCCATTTGGCTTCATGCAATTCCAGAAGAAGGTGTGGTTCCACACTTGCGCAGCGTTGTTGTAAAGACCACCGGGGGGTGCTTTCTTTACAATCGCTTCCAGATCAAGGTTGGCGTACTCTGTATCCTTGATCAGATTGTTCAGGTTGGTCACATATGCTTGGTGATGTTTGGCGTAGTGATACTCAAATGTCTCCTTGGACATATGCGGTTGCAATGCTTCGGTGGCATAAGGTAAAGCGGGTAATTTATGTTCCATCAGGTTTCCTTTCGTTTGATGTTGCGCAATTTCGGGGCGAAATAATAACACATTAAATTTGTCAGGCTTACCGCAAGTACTATTAGAAGCTCTCAATCTGCCCCATTGGTTTGTGCCTGCAATAAGGCTAATCAGGCGCATTCCCTCAAAAATTTCCACCCAGATTATTTATAGAATACCAGGGCCATGCTACTGACTCACCTATCCATGATTGGACATCGCCATGAACGTTACAAAAAAACCAGCGCCCAATAGAGATGATTAAGTATATTTGGTAGCGTCAGGTTGTTGAAAGCTGGGCTTACCATGGTGCATCAATTCAACTTAAACTATGGGACACCAGTCAGGAGACATATATTGATAGTAAATAAACTCTTAGTAATCGCATTTACCATAAGTTGCTCTGGTATGTTTGCCAATGCCTCCTACGCCAGAGACAAATTTGAGGATACATGCCGAGCAAAAAATTACAAATCGAGCGTCGTCCCCAAGAAAATGACCGCTCAAGAAAAAAAACTGCGGTTCCACTGCCTGGTCAAACCCGCAGTTAATCAAGTGTTTTCAGAATTAACGTCTCAATACGAAGCTGTATCAAAGGTCGTCAAACAGCATAAAGACAATAAAAACATGAAGCGTCTGAGAGCCAAATATAAAGTAAAGAGCAATAATGAATTACTCAAAGCGATAAAGCCACACCTAAAAAGTATCGCGATGGCTCAAGCTGCCATGGAAAGCGCTTGGGGTACATCCAGATTATTCACCAAGGCTAATAATCTATTTGGTGTATGGTCGTTTAACAAGAACGAACCGAGGGTGGCTGCAGGCAGGAAAAGTGGAAATAAAACGGTCTGGGTAAAAAAATATCGAACCATCAAAGAATCGGTTGAGGATTATTATCTTCTTCTCGCACGTGGACGTGCCTTCAAGAATTTCAGAAATCTTAAAATGAAATCAAGCGACCCATATAAACTGGTAAAAGAGCTAAACAAGTACTCTGCAAAAGGCACTGTGTATGTCAAGGAGTTATCGTCAATGATTCGATTCAACAAGCTTCATGAGCTTGATTAGTTCATGAAAGCACCTCAAAAACAAGTAACAGTATTTTTGCTCTAACCAAATAAAAAACCCGCTTTTAGCGGGTTTTTTATTGTACGACGAAACAATCCTGAATTACTTCAGCTTGGTTTCCTTGTACATCACGTGCTTGCGCACCTTTGGATCGTATTTTTTCATTTCGATCTTTTCCGGTGTGATTTTTTTGTTCTTGGTCGTAGTGTAAAAATGACCGGTACCCGCACTTGACTCTAGTTTAATCTTTTCGCGCATTTTCCAGACTCCTTAGATTTTATCGCCACGAGCGCGCATTGTTGACAATACTGAGTCAATACCATTCTTGTCGATGGTACGCAACGCAGCATTCGTTAAGCGCAGGCTAACCCAACGGTTTTCGCTCTCAACCCAGAAACGGCGACGTTGAAGATTAGGCAAAAAACGACGCCTGGATTTGTTGTGCGCGTGAGAAACGTTGTTTCCGCTCATCGGGCGCTTCCCCGTTACTTGACATACACGTGCCATGACACTACCCCAACCAAATTCTAAAGAGCGCGGATTCTACCTAAGGAAGCAATAACATTCAACCTCAATTTACAATCCCCGATTAGATACCACTCTAAGGCAAATGGGAGCCTCGACAATGCTTACGATCACAAAACTTTCACTTATCTTCATGAAACATTCATATTCGGCAATTAAAGTCCCCTCCGTAGCAATTTTGCGACTTAATTTTCGAATGATCGGAAGATATTTAATGATGCAAAAGAAACTAATTGTTGTCGCGCTTACAGCAGCATTCGCATTACCTTTATCTACACTGGCTGACAGCGGTGCGAGTCAGGTCACTGTCGGCTACGTCCACAGTCTGTCAAAAAACTTTGGTGTAAGCACTGTATAGCAAGATCACCAACGGCAAAGGTATCAACTACGGCTTCTCGCAGAACTCTGGCTCCAGCAGCACTTCTTCAGGCTTTGGAACTTCGCCTTCAGTCTTATCACTGGGACTGAAGCACTCATTCTGATAGCTGGCAAATCTGCATATATTCATGTGGCAAGAAACCTGAGTAAACGACGGACACCAAGTTAGTTGCCCATTTTTCTGCTTGCCGATTAACTCCTGCATCCAACGCCATCCTCGATGAATATGGCGGCAACAAAACAGTTGTAATAATTTTGTCACATACTTACCCTAGTATGCGGCTTGCAACATAAATCAGGTTTAATGATTGCCCGCAAGGCAACTGCTAAACCATTTAACTACTGGAGACACCATGTACAGCAAACTACTCAAATTAATCCTTGGCATCACAACTGCTGTTGCGTTCGCCTATACAGGTACCAGCCAAGCAGCCAACATCACAGGTGCGGGTGCCACCTTCCCATATCCCGTTTATGCCAAGTGGGCTGAAGCCTATAATAAACAAACAGGCATTGAGATGAATTACCAGTCCATCGGCTCGGGTGGTGGTATCAAACAAATTCTTGCCAAGACCGTGGACTTTGGTGCAACAGATGCGCCGATGACTCCGGAAGAACAGGAAAAAAATGGGCTGACACAGTTCCCAACCGTGATCGGCGGTGTTGTACCTGTTGTCAATTTAAAGGGTGTTACAGCAGGTCAACTGAAACTCAGTGGCAACTTGCTGGCTGACATTTATCTGGGCAAAATCAAAAGATGGGATGATCCACGCATTGCCGCTGATAATGCAGGCGTTCCCCTACCCAAAAAGTCCATCACCGTGGTTCACCGCGCGGATGGTTCCGGCACAACCTTCATCTTCACCAACTACTTATCCAAGGTAAGCTCTGACTGGAAATCAATTGTAGGTGCTGGCAAATCCGTTTCGTGGAAAGCAGGTACAGGTGGTAAAGGAAATGAAGGGGTTGCTTCATATGTTCAACGCATCAAGGGTGCCATCGGTTATGTGGAGTACGCCTATGCACTGCAAAACAAGATGACCAGCGTACAACTGAAAAATCACGACGGGCAATACGTCAAGGCTAATGAAGACACTTTCAAGGCTGCTGCTGCTAATGCCAACTGGGAAATATCCAAGGGCTTTTATGAAATCCTGACCAACCAACCAGGCAAAGATAGCTGGCCTATCACTGGCGCAACTTTCATCCTAGTTTACAAATCCCAGGATAAGGTAGAAACAGCAAAGGAAGTATTGAAATTCTTTGACTGGGCTTACAGCAAAGGCAGTGAGATTGCCTCCAAGCTGGACTATGTGCCACTACCAAATAATGTCCATGAAATGATCCGCACCTCATGGAAAAATCAGGTCAAAGCAGCAAACGGCGCAGCTCTCTGGAAATAAGCTTGTGAAACGTGGCTAACAAAGCACATCCTTAAGCTATAATTCGCGGGGGCAGTTGCCCCCGGAATTTTTTTCACACACGTTTTTTACTGAATACATTCAATCATGCCAATGTTTTCACTCGAGGCGCGCCTTAAACGACAAGCAGTGCTTGACCTGCTGTTTCGCAGTCTTACACGTGTTGCTGCCTTTGGTGTACTGGCATTGTTGGCAGCGATCATCCTGTCACTTGTAATTGGCAGCATGCCTGCAATCGAGGCCTTTGGGTTTGGTTTCCTGACCAGTTCCGACTGGGATCCAGTCAACGATAAATTTGGCGCGTTGATTCCTATCGTTGGCACGCTGGTTACATCAGGCATTGCCCTACTAATCGCAATCCCGGTTAGCTTCGGCATCGCCCTTTTCCTGACCGAACTTTCACCGCGTGTTTTGCGCCGCCCCCTTGGTATCGCCATAGAATTGCTTGCAGGCATACCCAGTATTATCTACGGCATGTGGGGTTTGTTTATATTCGCCCCCTTGTTTGCAGATCATATCGAGCCGTGGCTCAACGATTACGTTGGTGAGATGGCCTACATTGGGCCGTTTTTTACCGGCCCACCTATGGGTATCGGTATGTTGACCGCAGGTATTATTCTAGCTGTTATGGTTATCCCTTTCATTAGTTCAGTGATGCGCGATGTGTTCGATGTGGTGCCCACGCTACTCAAGGAATCTGCTTACGGCTTGGGCGCAACAACCTGGGAAGTGATGTGGAACGTTGTACTGCCCTATACCAAGGTGGGTGTTGCAGGCGGCATCATGCTGGGGCTGGGACGGGCGTTGGGTGAAACCATGGCAGTCACCTTTGTGATTGGCAATGCCCATGAGCTAAGTCAATCATTACTCATGCCGGGCAATAGCATTTCATCTGCACTTGCCAACGAATTTAATGAGGCGGTCGGTGAGCTCTATGTATCCTCACTGATCGAACTCGGCCTAATCCTGTTTTTCATAACCTTTGTCGTCCTGTCCATTGCCCGTTACATGCTATACAAGCTAGGCCAACGGGAAGGCAAGGCCGCATAACACTATGTTAGATTTATACGCTCGCCGCCGCATCATCAACGCAGCCGGACTATCAGTCTCGGTGCTTGCCATGCTGTTTGGTTTGTTCTGGCTATGCTGGATATTGTTGACGCTTTTGAATAACGGCCTGCCAGCACTCGGCCCAGCGGTATTCACACAAATGACCCCTCCACCAGGCAGCGACGGCGGTTTACTCAACGCCATCGCTGGCAGTCTGATGATGACTCTGGTCGGCACATTGATTGGTACACCTATCGGAATTCTCGCCGGAACCTATCTGGCCGAATTCGGCCAACGCGGCTGGATGGCACCGATAACTCGCTTCATCAACGATGTACTATTGTCTGCGCCCTCCATTGTAATCGGCCTGTTCGTCTATGAAATTTATGTCATCAGAGCCCAGCATTTTTCCGGCTGGGCCGGCGCGGTGGCTTTATCGATACTGGTAATTCCTATCGTCATTCGCACTACTGAAAACATGCTGCGCCTGGTACCCAGCACACTGCGCGAAGCAGCTGCTGCACTCGGAGCACCTCAATGGAAGGTGATCAACTTTGTTACATTGCGTGCTGCCCGCGCCGGTATCATTACCGGTGTGTTGCTGGCCGTTGCTCGAATCAGCGGTGAAACTGCACCGTTACTATTCACTGCGCTCAACAACCAGTTCTGGAGCAAAGATATGGATCAACCTATGGCTAATTTACCAGTGGTAATTTTCCAGTTTGCCATGAGTCCGTATGAAGACTGGCAAAATCTTGCCTGGGCAGGTGCACTATTGATTACCATTAGTGTACTGACACTAAATGTTATGGCGCGTGTGCTGTTCAGGCAAAGTGCTACCACTCATTAAAGACAGGATTTGTAAATGGACATAGATACCATCGCCAACCCGAAACTAATCGTCAAGAATTTGAATTTTTACTATGGGAATTATTGTGCGCTAAAAGATATCAACTTGAGCATCCCAGAAAAAATGGTGACTGCATTCATCGGTCCCTCGGGCTGCGGAAAATCCACCCTGCTGCGCACCTTTAATCGCATGTATCAGCTGTATCCGAAACAAAAGGCAACAGGAGAGATTCTGCTGGATGGTGTAAATATTCTCGATGCCAAACAGGATTTGAACATGCTGCGCGCCAAAATTGGCATGGTGTTCCAGAAGCCCACACCTTTCCCGATGTCTATTTATGACAACATCGCATTTGGTGTAAAACTTTATGAAAACCTCAGTAAGCACGACATGGAAGCGCGTGTTGAATGGGCGCTACGAAAAGCCGCGCTGTGGACAGAAGTAAAAGACAAACTAAAGCAAAGCGGCACTGGCCTTTCCGGCGGCCAACAACAGCGGCTGTGCATTGCCCGCGCTATTGCCGTCAAGCCAAAAGTGCTGCTACTGGATGAGCCCACCTCCGCGCTAGATCCTATTTCTACCGCACATATCGAGATGCTGATCGATGAGCTGAAGGAAGACTTTACCATTGTCATCGTCACGCACAATATGCAACAAGCTGCACGTATTTCAGATTTTACCGCTTACATGTATCTCGGCGACCTGATTGAGCTGGGTGAGACGAATAGCGTATTCACCAACCCTAAACGGAAAGAGACTGAAGATTACATTACTGGCCGCTTTGGATAACTGACAAGAAATGTAACGACATAGTCTCTCCTTCAGGTTAACGAAGCTACGTAATAACCGGGCAATGATACAGTAGGGAAATGCAGGCGAGCAAAGGAAAACGTACCCTTTTCCACATCAGCCGACAGCACAGACTGCCTACAACGAAACTTCAAATCTCATCCCCAGCCACCAGCTTTTGTCTTGCGCAGGATCATTACTGTGATTAAGCAGGTATTGCACAACTGGCTGCAATACCACCCCACCCATTGCATGGTATCGATACGTCAACTCAAACGAATTTTCATGAGTGACTTGAGAATTGCCGGGTACTGCCCGATACTTAACCGCATTTCGTTCCTGCGCTACCGCAATACCCACTATATCTTTATCGCGATCGGCGAAGGGAGCCTCCAAGCTCAGGCCTGCGCTCCATGCCATGTCGAATTGCGTGGTATTACCATCATTTTTTCCGGCTCGAATAAACCCCCGCCAGCTTTCCTCATTGGTGATCGAGCTGTATCCGAACACTTTTTCCGCCGTAAAGTAGTATCCCTGGCTGACGCGTTGGATTGGCATGGCATTCACATCCTGATCCAGCAAATCATCAAAATGCGCTGTATAACGCCACACACCGAACGTCATCTTGTTGTCATGGGGGTCATCTGATATGCCGAGCGGGAATTCTGCTTCGATCACATTTAGCGCACCATCGCCTTGGTTGAATTGCAAATGAGTGCCATGCGGATTGTTGGGGTCACCCGGCACCCCGTCCATGGTGGCAGCCATCAAATAATATCCGCGGGCTAATTCCGCTTTCACCCTTATCGCCAGTGAGGTGTTAGGGAAAATTGAGGGGCCATTTTTACCGGTTCCGGCAAATTCTGCGCCGATACCAAAAGTCGGGTGTATGAATATCCCTGCAGCTTCGTTGACATAAAATTCAGAGTTGAGGTCATATAAACCTGCCAAAATCGACAACTTTTCATCCAAAAAGGTTTGCTGTAGCCACGCCTGATATAACTTCACAGTATTGGCATTCTCCGGTGTTTCTATATTGTCCACACCATGCGGCAGGCGGTCGCTTTTTATAGCAGGCTTTCCGCCTTGATTGCTGAGGATATACAACAGCCCGCTGCCGCCAGCTATCCCGAAAATCTTCTCACCGTCCAGCGCAAGCTTGACATCAAGATTATCCAGTGCGTATGAATTGCGGCTCGTAGAAGCTGTATTACTGAGCAAGTCGAGTTTATAAAGCAGCTCCCAGTCATAGCCACGTGCACTCATGTCGGCACGGCGTCCACCCCAATCGCCAAGCAAATTGTCACTGTAATCAGGCGAGATGTAATTTGGGCCAGAACCAGGAACATGTGCGCTGGGATTTTCGGTCGCACCGACATTGAAACTACATAAAACAATAAAAAATATCCAGCTATACGAATACTTCATTCACCCCCCCTTTGTATCAAGCATATTATTTTGTGGTGCGTTGGCAGAAGATTACCTGAACAATTGCACGAGGGGAACAAATAGATATGAAGGGTGAGCCAATTCACAGCTTGGCTGTGCATCAGGGAACGCTGCAAACACTTTAATGCTTTATGTGATTTTTTTCCGATGACGAATCAATTCGCTCAGCGCTGGCAACAGTGACAAAACGATGATTCCTACTATGATCAGGGTGAGGTTATTTTTGACGACTGGAATATTACCAAACAAATATCCGGCTACTGAGAGGCCAACTATCCACAGAACACTCCCCAGTGCACTAAACAGCATGAACAATCGATAGTGCATCAGGCCAATACCCGCAACAAATGGGGCGAAGGTACGGATGATAGGTAAAAAACGAGCGAAAATGATCGTCTTGCCACCATGTTTTTCGTAGAAAGCGTGGGTTTTGTCAAGATATTCACGCTTGATCAGTTTGCCACTCGTGCGACTCAACAACCGTAAGCCAATCAAGCGCCCTATCCAGTAATTGGTGTTATCACCGCTGAATGCAGCCAATACCAATATCGGGATGAGTATCTCCAACTGTAACGCGCCCATTCCGCATAAAGCTCCCGCCACAAACAGCAGAGAATCTCCCGGCAGAAATGGGGTAATCACTAGCCCAGTTTCACAATAGATAATAAGAAACAGTATGGCATATACCCAGACACCGTACTGCTGAGTTAACGACAGCAAATGCACATCCAGATGCAGTATTAAATCGATAAATACAGCGATTAATTCCACAACTAAGGCAAAACTCCGTCAGTCTCTACCTTTTCTGGCTTGATGAAGTCAGCACGAGTAACACCAAGCAACATCAACAAAGGACTAGCAACCAGCACGGAAGAATAAATACTGAAGAGGATTCCGATAGTAAGCGCCAACGCGAAATAGTGCAGCGTTTCTCCACCAAAGAACAGCATCGCACCCACCATCATCTGGGTAGAACCATGTGTAATGATAGTACGCGACATGGTACGCGTAATGGCGTTATCAATGATCTCTGCCACTTCGGCTTTGCGCATTTTGCGAAAATTTTCACGAATTCGGTCGAATACCACGACAGATTCATTCACTGAATATCCTAAAACAGCCAACACAGCCGCCAACACAGATAACGAAAACTCCCACTGGAAAAATGCAAAGAAGCCGAGAATAATCACCACATCATGCATGTTTGCCAGAATAGCAGATACGCCGAATTTCCATTCGAAGCGTAGCCACAGATAAGCAACAATACCGATCGATACCAGCAACAATGCCAGCGCGCCATTTTCCACCAGATCCCTGCCGACCTGAGGCCCCACAAATTCAACGCGTCGCATCTCTACGCTGGAATCCTGACTGCGCAGTGTTTCCAATACATGTTCACTTAATTTAGCACCGGCAAAATTTTGCTTCAGCGGCACCTGAATCAGCACATCGTGACTGGTTCCGAAAGTCTGTACCAATGCATCGGGTAAATCTATAGCAGCAAGTTGTTCGCGCACTTTATCCAGTTCGGCCGGTTGTCCATAATGCACTTCCAGTACCGTGCCACCGGTAAAATCAACGCCAAAATTCAAACCTTTTGTGGCAAGGAAAAAAATGGCAAACAAAAATGTCACCAATGAAATGGTAGTGGTGTAACGCCCATAACTCATGAACGGAATGTCTTTCTTGAACCTGAAGAACTCCATATTGCTTGCTCCTTGTTAGTGTTTCTTTGCCAACTTTATTTCTTGATTATGCTAGAAGACGGTCAGCCTATTGCTACCTTATTTAGCCTCGGCTTACGCCCGTAAATGAGGTTCACCATAGCCCGTGACACCACCACTGCACTGAACATCGATGTCAGGATGCCAAGGCACAGCACCACCGCAAACCCCTTGATTGGGCCAGATCCGAACATGAATAATGCGATACCTGCAATCAAGGTCGTCACGTTAGAGTCGATAATTGTTCCGAACGCCCGATCATATCCTGCATGGATCGCAGCTTGCGGTGTCACTCCATTACGCAGCTCTTCACGTATACGCTCGTTGATCAGCACATTCGCATCAATCGCCATACCCAGCGTCAATGCAATGCCCGCCATTCCAGGCAAGGTTAACGTCGCCTGCAACATCGACAATAACGCTACCAACAGTAGCAAATTTGCCCCGAGTGCCAATACCGAAATCGTACCGAACATCAAGTAGTAAACGATCATGAACGTAGCAACCATCAAGAAACCGATTTTGGTGGAGTCAAATCCTCGACTGATATTATCCGCACCCAGACTTGGCCCAACGGTACGTTCCTCAATTATCTCCATTGGTGCAGCTAACGCACCAGCACGCAACAGAAGCGCTGTGTCCTGTGCTTCGACGGTATTCATATCGCCGGTAATCTGTACCCGACCACCACCGATTTCTTCACGAATAACCGGCGCGGTAACTATTTCTCCTCGACCCTTTTCAAACAGGATGATCGCCATACGCTTACCGACATTTTCGCGTGTCGCTTCCTTGAAAAGTCGTCCGCCCACACCATCCAGATTGATGTGTACCGCAGCTTCATTGGTTTGACTATCAAATCCGGGTTGCGCATCGTTGATGCGTTCACCGGTAAGTATCACCTGCTTCTTCACCAGCAGCATTCCGCCTTCACGATCTCGAAACATTTCAGTGCCGAACGGTGCGACTCCACCGGGAACAGCCTGACGCGTCTCGTCCACCATGCGCACCTCAAGCGTAGCAGTACGTCCCAATATATCTTTGGCACGCGCAGTATCCTGCACGCCTGGTAGCTGCACCACTACACGATCCGAACCCTGTTGTTGAATCACCGGCTCTGCAACACCAAGTTCGTTCACGCGGTTACGCAAGGTAATCAGATTTTGTTGAACTGCCGAGTCCTGTATCCGTTTTTCTGCTTCCGGCTTAAGCGTTACACGCAATAGAAATGTGCCGCTTTCTTCGAGGTCATTGATCATATAGTCAGTAAAGCGAGATTTGATTTCCGTTTCGCCAGCACTTCGTGCTTCAACATCACGGAACTTAACCTTTAAGAGGTTTCCTTCTCGTGTCACGCCCGCATACGGAATATTTTGCTCACGCAAGGCACTACGTATATCACCAGTAGCCGCATCCAGCGCCTTTTTCAATGCAGCATTCATATCCACCTGCATCAAAAAGTGGACCCCACCACGCAAATCCAAACCCAGGTACATTGGCAAAGCATTTAACGTGGTTAGCCAATGCGGAGAACGCGATAGTAAATTCAGTGCCGCCACATAATCTTCGCCCAACTGGCTTTGCAACGTATCTTTGGCTTTTAGCTGCAAATCAGTATTTGCAAAACGAACTTTAACGCTATTGCCGCTCAGCTCCATCTGTTGAGTGGCGAGATTAGCTGCTCCCAGAATACTTCCTACTCGTTCTAATAGCGCGATATCCGCTTTCAGATTTGCATGAAGCGGTGACACCTGTACAGCTGGCGATTCACCGTAAAAATTCGGCAATGTGTAGATCAGACCCGCTAACAACACGGCTGCCACCATTAGATACTTCCACAATGGATATTGATTCATTACAACCTCTAGATAAATACGCCTATAATTCAGACCTATGGCAACTCAAGCAAGCAGCACTTCACTGCGCAGCTTGCAGGTCACTTGATGGATTTAATTGTCCCCTTGGGCAAAACGGTTTGAATAGCGCTCTTTTGGATGGTTACAATCAAATTGTCAGCAATTTCTACGCCGACGTATTGGTCATACACCTTATTCACACTTCCCACTTCGCCACCTGACGTCACCACTTCATCGCCACGCTGCAAGCCTTCCACCATTGCCTTATGATCCTTTGCACGCTTGCTCTGCGGGCGCAATATCAGGAAATAAAATACTGCCACCAACGCAATTAGTGGTAGAAAATCCATAATTCCGCCGCCCTGTGCCGATGCGGCGCCTTCAGCATAAGCATTACTGATAAACATTAATTCTCTCCGGGATAAAATAAAAGGCGCGCATTCTAGCACGAAGACAGGCTATCAAGTCTCCAAAGCGACTAACCGTACCCAGAATCGGAAAAGCCGGATGACGACACATTCGACTCATCAAATCTGAACACCTTGAAAAATTTTACAAGACTCCGCGATTACTTATCGGCGAGACCCAGTAACTACCCCGTCCCGCGAGCCCGCACTCAGCACAACGCAACGCCTGCAGCACGTCATCCACATCTTGCTCTTCAATGATGATATCGACACGTACATGAGTGGTATACCCGACCACGCGATCAAATGCTGAAAGTTCGGGATCATACTCATCCTGAAAGCCGTGACTTTCAACATGTGTGAACATAAAATCAGAAACCTGCGCAATATCCCGCAAGATATCTGCCAGCACTTGCTTGACATCAGCATGCACTACCAGTGTAAGGTTTATCATGATGCCTCCAGTTTGAGGTTTTTTTCTTCTAACGATTGCATGCGTCGCTCAGAGCGTGATTCTACCCAGGCATATAGTGTCGGCAACAACACCAGCGTCAGCAGCGTTGAAGTGAACAGACCGCCAATGACAACTACAGCTAGGGGCTTTTGCAGTTCTGAGCCAGGTCCTGTTGCGAGCAGCATTGGCACAAGCCCCAAGCTTGCTATCATTGCCGTCAACAACACCGGACGCAATCGACGTTCAGCACCTTCCTGTACTGCTTGTATCACCGTACGCCCGGATGCGCGCAATTGATTAAAGTAAGTCACCATCACCACCCCGTTCAACACCGCCACCCCAAACAGGGTAATAAATCCAACTGAAGCAGGAACCGACAGATAGAGTCCTGACCAGTACAAACTGACCACACCACCAATCATTGCGAAGGGGATATTCAGGATAATCAAACCAGCCTGCGGCAAGGATCGGAAGGTTGTGAACAGCATCAGAAATATCAACACGATAGACACGGGAATCACCAGACTGAGGCGCGCGGCAGCACGCCGCTCATTCTCGAATTGCCCGCCAAACGTCACATAGTATCCACTTGGAAGCTCGACTTCCCGTTCGATAGCTGCACGCACTTCATTAACAAAACCCACCACATCTCGACCGACTACATTTGCCTGTATTACCACCTGACGCTTGGCAGATTCTCGATTGATCTGGACTGGCCCGTCAATCTCCTTGATATCCGCAAGTAGTGCCAGTGGAACTTGTGCGCCGCCAGGTGTTTTGATTAATAGCTTACCCAAGCTTCTCGGCGTACTGCGCGCGCGTTCCGGGTAGCGCAATAGTACCGGGCTACGACGATTGCCCTGTATAATTTCGCTCACCGTTTTACCGCCCACTGCAGTCTCAATCAAACGGTTAATATCTTCCGTACTGATTCCGTAACGCGCGATTGCACGCTGACGAATATCTATCCGCAGATATTTCTGACCTGAGAGTCGACCACGGAAGATATCTACCGCGCCCGGCACAAGACTGATAATCTCTTCGATCTGCTCGGATTTCTGCTCAAGCATATCAAGTTCATCACCAAATAATTTAATAGCCATCGCGGCACGTACGCCGGTCAACATTTCGGAAGTACGCATATCAATCGGCTGGGTATAAGCAATATCCAGTCCCGCTTCTTTGAATGGCGCCATCTTGGTACGCAAATTTTCCAGAAATTCTGCCAATGACATGCCCCATTCTTTACGCGGCTTGGTTAACAGAAAATTATCGGTCTGGTAAAGCCCCATGGGATCCAAACGCAGTTCATCAGCCCCGGTACGTGATACCACGCCAGTAACCGGCCCCAAAGACATAAATGCTTCATGGATGGATTTATCCATAGCTAGTGATCGCTCCAACGACACACTTGATGGCTTCTCAATAATCACAACTGTAGTACCTTCATCCATCACCGGCATGAATTCACGTCCGATATATGGGAACAATGCCAAGGCTATACCAAGAAAAACCAGCGCCATTCCCACGGCGGATATTCGGTGTCTAAGTGCCCAATTCATTACCGGCAGGTAGACACGCTTTAATTGCCGCAGTATCCAGTCATCCCCGTGCGCGCCGCCTCGCATCAAATAGCTTGCGAGCACAGGAATGACGGTGAGCGAAAGTATCAGCGAGGACAGCAAGGCAAATGCGATGGTCACGGCAAGCGGCGTGAACATCTTTCCCTCCAGCCCGCTCAGACTGAATAACGGAAGGAATACAACAATAATGATCAGCACACCTGAAATTACCGGGCTAGCCACCATCAGGGTGGCACGGTATACCAGATGCAAACGACTCACCCCAGGGGATGCACGACTCAACTGCTCATGAATGTTTTCCACCACAACGACTGCCGCGTCCACAAGAATGCCAATGGCGACCGCCAAACCACCGAGAGACATCAGGTTTGCAGACACCCCGAACAGGCGCATGAGGATAAATGTAGCCAGCACCGACAACGGCAGTATCAGGGCAACAGTCAGTGCGGCACGCAGATTGCCCAGCAGCACAATCAACACAACCAGCACCAGTATCACTGCTTCACTCAGTGCCTTTTGTACCGTCTCTACTGCAGCATCCACCAATTCTGTCCGATCATAAAAAGGCACGATCTCGACACCTTTGGGCAAAACAGTTGCCAGAGACTCTAGTTCGCGCTTTACACCTTCAACTGTGGAACGGCTGTTTGCACCCTTGCGCAACAAGACGATACCTGTGACGACTTCCCCCTTGCCGTCTGCCGTGACCGCACCATATCGGGTAAGTGAACTCACACGCACTTGTGCCACATCCTTGATGCGCAGGATTTGACCAGCACGAACAATCACTGTCACGTTGCCAATATCCTCCGCGTTGTGCAATTGGCCGACCGTGCGCACCAATAGAATTTCATCGCCACGATTGATCCTGTCTCCACCCGCATTACGGTTGTTATTCGCAAGCGCAAGTTCCAGATCATCCAGGCTGAGTCCGTGTGACGCAAGACGCTTCGGATCAGGCATTACTTCGAAGGCACTCACCGCGCCCCCAAGGGAGTTGACTTCGGCTGCGCCCTGCACAGTCCGCAACCTTGGGCGTATCACCCAATCCTGCAAGGATCGTAATTCCTGATTCGAATAGCCCTCGCCATTAATGCGGTACATGAATATTTCACCCAATGGTGTTGTGATGGGTGCCAGCCCACCTTCAACCCCTGCAGGCAAAGTACTCCACACCTGATTCAAACGCTCGGCCACCTGAGTGCGCGCCCAGTAGATATCCGTGCCATCTTCAAAGTCGATGATGATGCTAGACAGTGCGTACTTGGTAGTTGACCGCAATACGGTCTGACGGGGCAAACCCTGCATCTCCATTTCAATGGGGAAGCTGATGCGCGCCTCGACTTCTTCCGGCGCCATCCCAGGCGCTTTTACCACCACCATTACCTGTGGGCTCGATACATCCGGAAAAGCATCTATCGGTAGCGTGCGGAACGCCCACAAACCGCCGAGGGTAACTGCCCCAGCGACAAGCAACAACATCAAACGCTGAATTAGCGAAAAACGGACCAGTGCAGCGATCATGGTTCGAAACCTATTGAATTGTTAAGTAGTGATATGCCCGATGCCAGACGCAAATCTGCAGCCGTAAGCCATGCTTCGTGCAACAACTCCAGATATCTTGCCTGAGCGTCGAAATAAGTGTTGCTTGAATCCACCAGTTCCAAGCCATTCTGTTCTCCGGACTTGTATCCCTTACGGGTAAGCTCGAGCAGTTCGAAGGCGGGTTGCAATAACTTTGCGCGATAGTATTGAGCCTGCTCAATGAGATGACCCAGATGCATGTGCGAATGCTGCTGGTGACTGGATAAATCTCTTTGTTGCTCCTCTATCAGTGCATCAGCCTTGACAGCCTCCCCGCGTGCACGTGCAACATCACCATCATTCTGGGTCCATAGCGGCAGCTGTATACCCAACATGAGCCCCGTGTACCCACGGCGCGAACCGCCCAGATAATCAAGTTCGTGAAAAATTGTCAGTGTCGGGTCTGCAAAACGACCTGCTTTCGCTACTTCAACACCGTCACGTCTTGCATCCCGCTGAAATCGCAACGCCTGTATGGCGGGATGCACATCCAACTGCATAAACAACTTACTCAATTCCGTCGGGGGTTCCGCAGGTATCAAATGGGTTGTTTCAATTTTTTCGTTAGGAGGCAAGTCCAGCAAAGTCCTGAATTGAACTAATGCCTCGTTCAGTTCACCTTCAGCCTTGTCCGCTGCCTGATGCGCACTGGCCCGCATGATCTCCAGCCGCGCTTTTTCCAGAGGGGAAAGGTAGCGAACCAGCCTATCCTTGCCCAATTGCCCCAAGCCATATTGCATGTCTTCTACAAAGCTGACGCGCTCATCCGCCAAGTGCGTTCGACCTGCAGCAAGCTGAAATGTATGAAAGGCTTGGGCTGTCTTGGCTTCAAGCATCAAACTCTGATACGCGTGTGCCGAGCGTGCACTCTCAAGCGCAGCTTCGCTGGCGCGTCGTTGATGGGATAGACGCTGCAGTGGGATAGATTGTGTAATAGATAGCTGGTTGAGGTTATAACCGCCCCTGCCATCTTCCAGACCAAGCTTTTCATCCGTGCGTAATTCCATAGTAGGATTTGGCCATGCATCAGACTGCTCCAACACGCCAACGCGGGCTTCAATTTCCGCTTCTGCAGCACGTAATTCCGGTGACATGAAAACCGCACGTCGCACACTTTCCGTAAGTGTCCAAGGTGTTAGCTCTCCGGCATGCACAGGCAAAATTGCGAACAGCATCACACCCAGCACGGACAATTTTAATTTCATATTATTTCCCTTAACTTCCATTGCCGCACCGGCCCATTTTCGATATCCGCTTCAACAAAAGCAATCATTGGGTAAGATCCATTGAGATAGACGAAAAAAGTGATCATGCGGTCGAAGAGCATAAATAGCCTGCCGCGACAAGATTTAAAGACAGCGCCTATGAACCCCGTCACTTCAAAAGGTTCAAATGATAATGTGATGTGCAAACAGATTTGCACGACAAGCACATCTACTAACTTTTAAAATGCCGGGTCATGTGTTTCATTGTTTTTACGGCCACTTTTGAACAATCGTACAAATTCGTCAAATTCATCTGCCTCGATTGACTCGCGGATTTCCCGCATCAACTGCTGGTAATAAAATAAATTATGAATTGTATTTAGGCGTGCACCGAGTATTTCGCCGATCCGATGCAGATGATGCAGGTATGAACGAGTGAAGTTACAACAGGTATAGCATTCACACTGCTCATCTAGTGGTCGTATATCCATCCGGTACCGCGCATTTTTGATCTTGATATCTCCATGACGCGTGAACAGCATCCCATTACGCGCATTCCGGGTTGGCATGACGCAATCAAACATATCCACACCTTGCGCAACTGATGAAACGATATCATCGGGGGTGCCGACACCCATCAGGTAGCGCGGCTTATCCTGTGGCAGTTGCGGGGTGGTATGCGCCAGGATACGTAACATATCTTCCTTAGGCTCACCCACAGAAAGCCCGCCTATGGCGTATCCATCAAAACCGATTTCAACTAAACCAAGTAGTGATTCATCACGTAAATTCTCGAACATACCACCCTGCACGATACCGAACAGCGCATTGGAATTCCCCTCGTGCGCTGCTTTTGAACGCGCCGCCCAGCGCAAAGACATACGCATCGACTCTGCTGCCTCGATTTCAGTTGCCGGGTGTGGCGTACATTCATCAAAGACCATCACGATATCCGAATTCAATACACGTTGGATACGCATGGACTCTTCAGGTGTAAGGAATAATTTATCGCCATTCACCGGCGATTGAAAGTGCACACCTTCCTCAGTAATTTTGCGCAACTCTCCCAGACTGAACACCTGAAATCCACCCGAATCAGTCAGTATTGGCCCATCCCAACTCATGAAACGATGTAGCCCCCCATGCGCCTCAATAACCTCAAGCCCCGGTCGCAACCATAAATGGAACGTATTGCCGAGCACGACGTGCGCACCGATCTCCCGCAATTCTGAAGGACTCATTGCCTTGACCGTGCCATAGGTACCCACCGGCATGAATGCAGGTGTTTCCAACTTACCGTGAACCAGCGACAATTGTCCTCGCCGTGCTGCACCCGAAGTCTTGAGTAAAGAAAATTCCATTGCTGCCCTTTAGCTATCTTTCCGTTCAATCAACATCGCATCGCCATAACTGAAAAAGCGATATTCTTTATCCACTGCATGACGGTATGCGTCCAACATATTATTCATTCCACCAAATGCGCACACCAGCATCAAAAGCGTAGATCTGGGTAAATGGAAATTGGTCAGCAACATATCCACAACCTGAAAACGATAGCCAGGCGTGATGAAAATTTTCGTTTCCCTTTCCCCTGCAACCAGCTCATCATTCATAAATGCACTTTCCAACGCTCTCAGGCTGGTGGTACCAACAGAAATTGTCCGCCCACCCGCTGCTTTAGACTGATTTAACACATCGACCGTTTCCTGAGAAATCGCGTAACGTTCACTATGCATCACATGCTCGCAGACTTTTTCAACACGTACCGGTTGGAATGTACCTGCCCCGACATGCAGCGTGACATGTACAACCTTTACCCCCAAGGCTTCAATTTCTTGTAGCATCGCATCATCAAAATGTAAACCTGCTGTCGGGGCTGCAACCGCACCTGCATGCCGCGCAAATACTGTCTGGTATCGCTTTTCATCAATTTGGTCAGGAGCATGCGTGATATATGGCGGCAGCGGAAGTTGCCCATATTTTTCGAGCAAGCTATACACATCCTTATCCTGTTCGAAGCACAGGTGAAAGAATTCACCCTGCCGCCCCAGCACTATGACCTTCATGTTGACAGCTAGATACATCACACTGCCTATCTTGGGAGAATGGCTGGCGCGCACTTGAGCCAGCACCTCATGCTGGTTTAACACACGTTCTACCAGCACCTCCACCTTGCCGCCTGTTTCCCGATTGCCCTTTAAGCGCGCCTTGATGACGCGGGTATCATTCAACACCAATACATCACCTGCACGAACCAGCTGTAACAACTCCGTAAAGCGCCTATCTTCTAACATTCCATCATGTGCATACAGCAAGCGACTACTGCCACGTTCCCCGGCAGGATGCTGCGAAATCAGCCGCTCTGGCAGAAGAAAATCAAATGCATCGGTACGCATAAACGGAAACAAGGAAATTTCAAAGGTCGAATTGTAGTTGATGTTGGCGGCTGCTTCAGGGATAATGCGCCCCGCTTAGCCGGGGTGGTGGAACTGGTAGACGCGCCGGACTCAAAATCCGGTGTCTGAGAGGACGTGAGGGTTCGAGTCCCTCCCCCGGCACCACACTCAATACTGCTTACCAGGACCTATAGGACAATTTCGCATTTTATTGCGTGCATTGTAACTGTACTTCAGTATAGTTAAATCACTCATCATTAATTTGTTATCCCATAGAATTATGATCTGGAAACCCCATGTCACCGTCGCAGCTGTTATAGAGCGCGATGAAAAGTTCTTGCTGGTTGAGGAAGAAACCTCTCAAGGTTTGCGCTTCAACCAACCGGCCGGACATCTTGAAGCAGGAGAATCGTTGCTGGCTGCAGTAGCGCGCGAAGTACTTGAAGAGTCTGCCTATCATTTTGTTCCGCAACATCTGCTCGGCATTTATCGCTGGCACGCCCCAGAATCAGATACGACTTATCTGCGTTTCGCCTTTACCGGCGAAATTACTGGTCACGACCCACATAGACAGTTAGACACGGGGATCCTGCATGCCATATGGATGACTCCCGATGAATTTCGTGCCGCGAAAGCCCGTCATCGCAGTCCATTGAACCTGCGTTGCATTGAAGATCATCTGGCAGGCAAACGTTATCCGCTCGACATATTGGTGCACTATGAGTAGAAAAATTGTGGTCGGCATGTCCGGTGGAGTTGATTCTGCCGTCAGTGCCTTATTGCTCAAGCAACAAGGCTATGACGTGATCGGCCTGTTCATGAAGAATTGGGAAGATGATGACAATGAAGAATACTGCTCATCACGCCAGGATCTCCTCGATGCAGTAGCCGTCGCAGATACCATTGGCATCCCTATCGAAGCAGTTAATTTCGCCAAGGAATACAAGGAACGGGTGTTCAGCTATTTTCTCAGCGAATATCAGACCGGACGCACGCCCAATCCGGACATCCTGTGCAACTCCGAGATTAAGTTCAAGGCATTTCTCGACCATGCACTGCAACTCGGTGTAGACACTATTGCCACCGGACACTATGCACAAATACAAAATGTCGATGGCAAGTTTCAATTACTCAAAGCCATCGACGACAGCAAAGACCAAAGTTATTTCCTGCATCGTCTCAATCAAAAACAATTGAGCCACGCAATGTTCCCATTAGGCAAGATGCTGAAGTCCCAAGTGCGAGCAATTGCAGAACAACACGGTTTATCTAATCACGCAAAGCGTGACAGTACTGGCATATGCTTTATCGGCGAACGTCCATTCAGGGAATTTCTGAATCGCTATCTACCCACCACTCCGGGCGAGATGCACACAACCGAAGGCAGGGTGGTCGGTCGACACATAGGGCTGTCGTTCTACACCATCGGCCAGCGCCAGGGTCTGGGCATAGGTGGTGCCAAATCAGCATCCGGCGAGCCGTGGTTTGTTGCCAGCAAGGATATGGCGAATAACCGTTTGACTGTTGTACAAGGACATGACCATCCCGCACTTCTCGCCCCCAAACTTTTGGCATTGGATAGCCATTGGATCAGCGGAGCTTCACCAAAGATCAATCATCCCTATACTGCCAAAACACGCTATCGTCAGGTAGATGCCCCCTGCCATCTCAGCAGTTGCTCAGATGAACGATGTGATATCCAGTTTGATGAAGCGCAATGGGCGGTAACACCGGGACAGGCTGTCGTGCTCTACGATGGTGAACTTTGCCTTGGTGGTGCAATCATCGAACAGGGTCACGCCTGATTCGCGTAAAATATAACCTTCCTGTTTCAAGGCATTGTCATGACTACACTCACCAAACTCACCGCCCTATCTCCACTGGATGGACGTTATCACAGCAAGGTGGATGATTTGCGCATTTATTTCAGCGAGTTCGGACTGATCCGTTTTCGTGTGCTGATTGAAATTGAGTGGCTAAAAGCACTTAGCACACAAACTGACATCGCTGAAATTCCCCTCTTCTCCGCAGCAACCATTGAACAACTCGATGCACTCATAAGCAACTTCAGTGAAGATGATGCACTCGCCATCAAGACGATTGAAGCCACCACCAATCACGATGTAAAAGCCATTGAATACTGGTTACGCGAAAAACTTTCAGCAAATCCTGAAACTGCAAAAATACTGGAATTTATCCACTTCGCCTGCACTTCCGAAGACATAAACAATCTCAGCCATGCACTGATGCTGAAGGAATCTCGCGATGAGGTGATGCAACCGATATTAAATGTACTCATTACCAGACTGAGAAGTCTCGCGCATCAACTCGCAGACATACCGATGTTATGCCGCACCCATGGCCAAACTGCCACGCCAAGCACATTGGGCAAGGAAATGGCTAACGTGGTATATCGCTTGGAGCGTGCGCAGCAACGCTTGGCCAACACAGAGATACTCGGCAAGATCAATGGTGCAGTGGGTAACTACAACGCCCATCTGGCAGCTTATCCCGATGTGGATTGGGAAAGCTTTTCGGGACGTTTTATCGAAGCGCGCGGCATAACGCTCAACCCCTACACCATCCAGATCGAACCGCACGACTACATGGCTGAACTGTTCGATGCCTATGCACGCATCAATACCATTCTGATCGACCTGAATCGCGATTTATGGGGCTACATATCAGTGGGCTATTTCAAACAGAAGGTCATCAAGGGCGAAATAGGTTCTTCGACCATGCCGCATAAAGTTAACCCGATAGACTTCGAAAATTCTGAAGGTAATCTCGGTCTTGCCAATGCGCTGTTACGCCACCTAAGTGAAAAACTACCGATCTCGCGCTGGCAGCGTGACCTCACCGACTCAACGGTATTGCGCAACATGGGAGTAGCGCAGGGCTACACACTGCTTGCTTACGAATCCTGCCTGAAAGGTTTGAACAAACTGGAAGCCAATCCGCAACGCCTGACTGAAGACCTGAACAACAGCTGGGAAGTACTTGCAGAACCGATACAGACCGTGATGCGCCGTTACAATATTCAAAACGCCTACGACAAACTCAAGGAATTGACTCGCGGCAAAGGCGGTATAAACCAGGCCTCTCTACAAACTTTTATCGCGACACTTGATATCCCCGATGCGGAAAAGCAGCGCTTGATGCTATTAACCCCTGAGAGCTATATCGGTAAGGCAACAGATTTGGCAAAGCGAATTTAAGGTTACAACAATCCCTTTTCCGCAAACGACAACGTCTGCCTAGCCGCGATGATGATGTGATTCAGTACCCACACATCCACCAGCGCCAATTCCTGCTTCAGCGCATCGGTCAAAATGCGATTCGACTGGCTGGGTTCTGCCACACCTAACGGACTGTTATGCACCAATATCATGGCAGCAGCGTTCTGTGCCAGCGCGCGTTTAACCGCCTCGCGAGGGCACATGTGCCACTACCCGCCTGCTCCGCCCGAAAGCATCGTTTCTTGTTAATATACGAGGCATTATGAAACGAACCCGAACAAAGCGAATTGTGCTCGGCATCACTGGCGGCATCGCGGCCTACAAAGCGGCTGAGCTCGCTCGCCTGCTGATCAAGAATGATATCGAAGTTCAGGTGGTGATGACGGAAGCGGCCTGCCATTTCATCACGCCAACGACCATGCAGGGATTATCCGGCAAGCCGGCATTCACTGACCAGTGGGATGCGAGAGTACCGAACAGCATGGCGCACATCAATTTAAGCCGTTCAGCAGATGCGATCGTGATCGCACCTGCAAGTGCTGATTTCATCGCAAAACTGGCGCATGGCCTGGCAGATGATCTGCTTTCCACTTTGTGTCTGGCAAAAAACTGCCCCTTGATCATTGCGCCCGCGATGAACCGCGAGATGTGGCTGAATGCAGCAACCCAACGTAACATCGCACAACTAATATCTGATGGCGTGGTAGTGCTTGGGCCCGATAATGGGGTGCAAGCCTGCGGCGAAGAGGGTATGGGGCGGATGCTGGAAGCGGAGGCGTTAATGCAAGAGATTGTGGTGATTTTAGGTAACGCGTTAAGCCCACAACGCCATACCGAAAATCTAGCATTGTCTGGCGTAAATATTCTCATTACAGCCGGACCAACCTATGAGGCAATCGATGCAGTGCGCGGCATCACCAATCGCAGCAGTGGCAAGATGGGATATGCCCTTGCACAGGCCGCACTGGATCTAGGGGCGCAAGTGGTGTTGGTGTCAGGCCCGACAGCATTGAGCAAACCTCAGAGAGCGCAAAGTGTTGATGTGCAAAGTGCTGAGGAAATGTTTACGGCGGTTAAGCAGCATATTTCCGATTGTGATATTTTTATCGGAGTAGCTGCGGTCGCTGATTTCCACCCATTGAAACCGAGTGAGCAGAAAATAAAAAAAGATGGCAATAATCTAACACTTGAATTCGCACCCAACCCGGACATTTTGGCGCATGTGGCCAACCTGCCAAAACCGCCTTTCTGTGTGGGCTTTGCCGCCGAGAGCGAAAATATTGAGGAATATGCTGAGAAAAAACGTCGTGCAAAAAAACTGCCCCTGCTGGTAGGTAACTTTGCTCAGCAGGCTATCGGCAGCGACGAAGCTGAGCTCATATTATTTGATGACAACGGCAAACAGGTTCTACCGCTTGCAGATAAATTTACGCAAGCAAAACTTTTGATACAACAAATTGCTGAACGTTATACAGGTACCAAAAAATGAACAATATCCCGAAAGCGCAACACATCAACGTAGACGTTAAAATTCTCGACCCCCGTTTGCAGGATCACCAACCGGGCTATGCCACCGCAGGTTCGGCGGGGATAGACCTGCGTGCCTGTATCGACAAGAACATGGTTATACAACCCAAACAGTGTGAGCTCATTCCAAGTGGGATTGCAGTTCACCTGAGTGATCCGGGCTATGCTGCGATGATACTACCCCGCTCCGGGCTGGGACATAAGCACGGCATCGTGCTCGGCAACCTGGTCGGCTTGATCGACTCGGACTATCAGGGTCAGCTATTTGTTTCGTTGTGGAATCGCAGCCAGATACCGTTCACACTGGTTCCGATGGAGCGTATGGCGCAGTTAATCATCGTGCCGGTCATGCAGGCACAGTTCAATATAGTTGAGGACTTTCCCTTAAGTGCGCGTGGCAGCGGCGGATTCGGTAGCACTGGTAAACATTAAATTTACTCAGTTTTTTTCAATCACAGTCTCTATTTGGGGAAAAGCATGATCCAAATCAAATCTCTGAACTTGCGCAGCCAACTGACGGGCGGTCTGGGTAACAGAGAATAAACCTCATACAAACTGCTTGCCATCCGCTCCCTCGTTTATCACCAGCGCATGCTGTAAACGGAATTTTTTCAGGGGAGCGATATAAATTTACCAACCTGCGCTTATGGAAGTCTTGGCACGCAGACTCACTAAGGACACCTTGGTGAAATCCGTCATGACGTTGATTGCTGGATCACCAAGTTTGACATGCTCGGGCAACTTCTGAACCGGACGCAGAAAAGTTGAGCCTGTTTTTAATGGGTGCGCTTGCAAGGCAAGGTAGTTATTAATCATGACTTACTCCTATAAATCTTGAGTATTACTTGCGGGTGTTACGACGATGTAATGAATTGTAGCTCGGTTCAGGAAGGTAACGAACCAGTTCGTTAAGTGCCATCGTATAAACTTCACGCTTGAAATCAATGACTGCATTAATATCCACCCAGTAATCAATCCAACGCCAAGCATCAAACTCGGGATGTGAATTGGCACGCAAACTTACATCACTATCACGACCTATCAAACGTAGCAGGAACCAGATTTGCTTCTGTCCACGATAGTTTCCACGTGATTCACGTTTACCCCAACTCAGCGGAACCTCGTAACGTATCCAATCTCTTGTACGCCCGAGTATCTTCACATGCTCCTGGAGTAAACCGACTTCCTCGTGCAACTCGCGATACATTGCTTGCTCAGGGGTTTCACCATGCTGAATGCCACCTTGTGGAAATTGCCATGCATGCTGCCTTACCCGCTTCCCCCAGAACACCTGATTCATGTCATTCGTGATAATGATGCCGACATTCGGGCGATAACCCTCTCGGTCTATCATTTTCCACTCTATTCGTTATATTTTAATGCCTTGATTCTTTCACATTTTTCCGGCTTTTGCCACTGGCTAGTCTTACCTATTGAACTAATACTAGCTGTGGCGTTTAAGCCACCTACAAAATTCATGGCGAAAAGAATATCGGGAAATCATGGCCGTGACCTGTCTGCAGGCGCACCCATTAACTCATAGACTGAAACAAATACGTTCCTAGATCGGGACTAACGGTGGCTCGTCCATCAACGCGATCTGTTCGCGCAATTCCAGAATACGATCTTGCCAGTAACGCTGGGTGTTGAACCAAGGGAATGCAGCTGGAAAAGCTGGGTCATCCCAACGACGTGCTATCCAAGCTGAGTAATGTACTAGCCGCAATGTTCGGAGAGCTTCAAGCAGATGTAACTCGCGCATATCAAAGTCAGAAAAATCCTGATAACCATTTAACAAATCTCCAAGCTGCAGAGTTTGCTCTACACGATCTCCTGACAACAACATCCATAAATCTTGTATGGCTGGACCCATCCGACTGTCGTCAAAGTCAACAAAGTGCGGGCCGTCATCGGTCCACAATACATTGCTCGCATGACAATCACCGTGCAAACGCAAAGATTTCACTGCCCCTGCGCGATCATAGCAACGCTGCACACCTTCCAGAGCCTGCTTAACCACACCACGATAGACTTCAACCAGTTCGTCTGGAATAAAGTCATGCGACAGCAAATAGTTACTTGGTTCTACCCCAAAGCTTTGCAAATTCAATGCAGGACGATGAGCATATGATGCCAGCGCACCAACAGCATGTATACGACCGATGAATCTTCCTATCCATTCCAGCGTGTCCCGGTCATCCAGCTCCGGTGCGCGCCCACCTTGTTTATTGAATACGGCAAAACGGAATCCTTCGAACAAATGTAGTGTACGACCGCTGATAACGAGTGGAGGCACTACCGGAATTTCTCTATCTGCCAATGCATCGACAAATGTGTGTTCTTCGAGAATTTCCTCGTCAGTCCAGCGAGCATCACGGTAGAACTTTGCTATCAGGGGGGGGGCCTCATCCATTCCCACCTGATAAACACGGTTTTCATAACTATTGAGGGCCAACAGGTGTCCATCGCCAAGCAAGCCGACGCTATCCAATGCATCCAAAACAACGTCTGGAGTTAGTGCGGTATAAGATTGTAAGTGCATAGAGAAGATAGTACAGCAGTACGAATTTCGTATGTCGAACTAACTACCCGTTTTGAAAATAGTCAAATTGGCAGTTATCGGACCGGCAAACGAGATGAAGATTTACTTTGTTGCTCCTGCAACAATTTCCTGAACTCTTCCGGCGTAATTTCCGGCTTGAAAAAAGTCGGCATGTTAATATCAAATACGTGGTGATTAATTTTTCTGCCGCCATTTTGTACAATATCCAACACATCGTAACTGCCTGACGGCAAATCATCTGGCAGCAACACATGAACCTCATTCATGTCACGCTGAGTCACCTTAACGGGTGAAAATAACTTCACAGAAGTAATGATGTCATTTCCTGCCAACAAAGCGACCCCATCGATAATTTCAATACCACTCACCGATACTGTTAGTGGATACAACGCAGCGACTTTCAGGTTGGATGGATCTGCGGCATCAATCGTTAGTAAATTGCCAACGGATTCTACAGCGTACAAAATATCACCCTGCACCGCCATGTCTGCCCACGAATTTACCGGTTCAAATATTGTTACCAGCTGAGCTTTTCCATCAATCATATTCAGAACATGTACACCCAACTCTGCACCGTAAAGAAATATATCTTCGTTGTGCATCCGGACCATACTGACCGGGTGTTCAGTCTTGTAGTGAAATTTAGTATCGAGTTCATCATCCAATATTTCAACACCCTGCTCAGTGGCCAGCAAAATATGACCCCTCTCAACCCAGAGGTCAGTTATTTCTGAAGAAAGGCTCAGCCATGATTGAACACGAAGCGGATCAAGCGGAGCAATTACACCCAGACCCAGGTTATTGCCAATATACAAAATTCCTGCCCCACTCCTAATGTGCTGTATCCCATTTTCTACTGCGAGGTGCTTGATGCGATACGCCTCAAAAGGATTGCTTACATCGATTATTACTATCCCGCTATCGCGCCCACTTCCAACTGCAACGTACAGCAGCGAGTCCTCAATTTTTAACCCTGTGATGATTCCTTCAACTTCCACTGCACTGCTCCAAGTGGGATTGAGCGGATTAGTGATGTCAAATACATGGACTCCACCCTTGTCCATCGATGCGTAAGCAAACTTCCCTTGTGACGTAATTTGTAACACCTCGCCCTTGGCCTGATAGCGATCCACCTGTCTCGGTTTTGTCGGATTGCTGATATCTATCACCACAAATCCACCCCACCAATCACCGATATATGCGTGGTTATCCTTAATACCGATACCCCAGGCTGCCCCGCTGGTATCATATTTACCAACGATGAAAGGAGTGGTCTTATCACTTACATCAATCACTTGTATTCCGGCAAACCAATCTGCCACATATGCAAGGTTACCTCTCAGTGCGATACCACGCGCGTTACCTGGAGTAGGCACGTGACCGATCTGCATGGGCTTTGCCGGGTTATGGATATCCAGCACATAAAACCCCGCATCAAAGAATGCAGCGTATGCTGTATCACCGCGCACCACCACATCTTCTGCGGCACCACCGGGATTGAATACACCTATCTGTTTGGGATTTTGCGTATCACTTACGTCAAACACCAAAACGCCTGCCGCATCGTCCGCAACAAAAAGTGTATTACCCTTAACTTCCAGGCTCCATGCCTTTCCTGGCGTATCAATATTTGCAAGCAATTTCGGGTTTGACACATCGCTCACATCAATGATCTGAAACCCACCACGATGACTGGCCAAATACAGAAGTTTCCCTACAAGTTTGGGCGTATACGCCAACCCTTTTGTAGCAAGGTTGGAGACATGTATAGGATGCAATGGGTCACTCACATCCGTTACTTGCAAACCATGATCGTCATCAGCGATAAAAGCGTAGCCGTCACGCACAACAACCCCTTTGGCTGAACCGGGTGTATGAAAGGTTGATATCAAGACCGGGCGCGATGGCGTGCTAATGTCGTATAAATGCAATCCGGAAAACCAATCCGCTACATAGGCAATCTTGCCTTCGATGAACAAACGGCGCTCACCGCCAAAATTAACGCCCTGCCCAGTATCCAGGTTTTCATTGGAAAACAACGGCGACTGCACCGAAAAATCTATCTGATCCAGGCTTGTTGCGCTCGCAACAAGCACGGTTTCATTATCCAGCCAGATTGCAGAAACAGCATCTATATTCTTATAGGTCGATGTGATAGCAGGTAGCTTAGGATGAACGATATTCAAGTTGACAAGTTCAGCGTTATCGTTCCATAACAGCATCCTGTTTTCCAGCGGAGCTATTCCCACAACTCTTCCTGTCCTACTATGACTACCCAGCCATTTAACGTGTGCGGGAACCGACACATCTAACAACGTGATGCCTGACTCGCCGCGCGCCACCATTGCCACGTCATCTTTAACGGCAACTGAAGTAGCGCCACCGTTCACAGCATAGTGAGCGATTTGTTTTGGCAGCGCTTGATTATGCGCATCAATAATAGTCAAGCCATATCCGGGTTGAGCCACATAGATGTAGTCATCGGCCGCGAATATTTCACTTGCATTTTCATCAAGATTGACTCGGGATAGTTCTACAGAGACTTGCGGCTTACGCGTATCAACCACTGCAATTGTGGCTTTACCCAGCAACAGATAGATGTAACCATCTTGCACCCCAATATCTTCAATCAGCTGATTGCTGCGATAACGGCCCAGCACTACAGGCTTCTCTGGATGGCTGATGTCCAACTCGACGACTTCGCTTGCATCATCAACCAACCAGACATTGTCACGCTCCACTGCGACATTGGTCACACTAGATTGCGTAGCATATAAAGTAGATAATTTGATCTTACCTGAAGAGTCAATATCAGCAATCAGCAACCCTTTTTCACCCGCTGCGAGGAGACCATGATCTCGATACGCGGCCATGTCATGGATAGTGTAATTCAAAGGTAAACTTTGCTTGATGTATGGCCCGCCAGGCTTGATTGCAAACTGATGATTGATTCCGTCAGATACCTTTATGCGCATCTCGGATGCGCGCCCTACTGGAAAAGTAGTGGGTGAAAATGACTGGGTAACGGGCTCAGCCCATGCACTGATTGACAGCAACGATATAAGCAGCACATGCAACGGCATAGAAATATGATTCCTTAGCAACGAACTGTGTTATCTGGTGATAAGCGATGCGTATTTTGACAGAAAATCTACGGCGCTACGATATTCTTCTAAAAACAATCAATAATGCCCACACACCCAGTGCCAAATAACAAAGCAGCGACCACTCGGGAATGCCTAGCGTCAGGAAAGTCCAACCCTTTTCCGCGCACTCGCCAGAACCGTGCATCAACGTCTTGAACACGTCCCCCATAGGCATCGTTTCAAGCATATAGTCCAGCCCCGGCCCACAGGCTGGAACCTTGTCCTTAGGCAGATTTTGTATCCAGATGTGACGTCCTGCTACTGCAATACCTGAAAGTGACAATAGTGAAATTATCGTTGCATAGATACGCTCTCCAACCCGCTTCGGGCCATGTATTGCAGCAACTGCAAACACCACCAGCAGTGCAACGAACACTAGCCGCTGCACCATACATAATGGGCATGGATCCAGATGTTTGACGTATTGCAAATACATGGCGAATCCCATCAATCCGCCCGGAAACAACGCTCCAACCAAATATAACCAACGATTAGAAATGCTTCCCCATAATTTATACATGGTCATACAGCCTTCTCTATGAGTAAATTCAGACAATCAGGGTAGTTTGAAACAACGATGGATAACACAATATAAAGCGACAATTATTTCGTCGGCCAATATAAGCAACTAATCAGGCAGTAATGCGCAGTGATTTGTCAGTCCCATTGCATATGATTATAGTGGAAACGTTGGGATTGTTCTTGTGATGACTGTCGACCAACTGTTGCAGCGAGACCCCTTCAAGATAATCGAATATCTTTTCATTTAGCCCCATCCACAAATCGTGGGTAATGCATTTCTTTCCATCTTGGCAATTGTTTTCGCCGCTGCATCTGGTTGCATCTATAGTCTCATCCACTGCCACTACAATATCGGCAACAGATATCTTGCTACCAGGACGGGCTAAATTATATCCACCACCAGGTCCGCGTACACTTACTACAAGGTTGTTTCTGCGCAACTTACCAAACAACTGCTCCAAATAAGAAAGCGAAATTTGTTGACGTTCGCTTATCGTCGCCAATGTTACCGGCGCGCGGCCACCACGAATTGCAATATCCAACATCGCCATCACCGCAAAACGTCCTTTAGTGGTCAATCGCATGTTAATTCCTTATCAATATTGAATTCTCAATTTGTGTTTTCGCCAACACGACCCATGAAAAATGCTTAGGCCAAGCCCTCAATTGCATCATAGAATTCCCAATTTATTTAGTCAACTATTTTATTCAAGTGATTGGGGTCAAATTTATCAGCTGTAGCACGCTCCTCTTCAACCCGTACACCCATCTTCTCAAGCTGCTGCAAAATAAATTCAATGCGTTGATCCACTGTCACGCTATGTCCTAGCAGGCCATGCAATGCCTTGTTAACCGGATCATTCTGATCATTACCAATTCCGTAGGCGTTAAATCCTGATGAAGCACTTTTCTCTTCATCCAGAATCCGTGCGGGTATCCCCGCAGCAGTTGAATTGGCGGGCACATCTTTCACCACCACGGCATTGGAACCTATCTTTGCACCATCGCCGATATGGATCGGTCCTAGTATCTTGGCTCCGGCTCCCACCACCACACTACTTCCCAATGTTGGATGCCGCTTGCCTTCTTTCCACGAAGTGCCGCCCAAAGTAACACCGTGATACAGCGTGACATCATCACCAATCTCGGCAGTTTCACCGATTACCACACCCATGCCGTGATCAATAAAAAAGCGCTTACCTATGGTTGCACCGGGATGAATCTCAATACCGGTCAATCCACGAGCGATATGCGACACAAACCGTGCCAGCCATTTCAACTTGGCATGCCACAAGGTGTTTGACAAGCGGTGCATAACTCGCGCATGCAATCCCGGATAGCAGGTCAGCACCTCAAATGTGCTGCGCGCCGCCGGATCTCGATCAAACACGCTGGCAATATCTTCTCTAATGTTTTTGAACATGGTCTTGCTCTTCTTGAAAACGCGACTTAAGGCGCGCATTGTACTCGGTCGTCATGCTCAAAATGCCGCGCAGGATGTTTAACTCTTCTTGCTCCAGACTGGTTCTGGCGTACAAGCGCCGCAGCCTTTGCATCATTCTTGAAGGGTTTTGCGTAGAGAAAAATCCTATCTCAAACAGGGTTTTTTCCAGATGTGTAAAAAAACCTTCCAGATGCTCATGTTTTGCTGGCTGAACAGATAACACTTCAGGGACAAAAATCTCTGCTGCCACGCTCAACTCATATGCCACCACCTGTACTGCAGCAGCCAAGTTCAGCGAGGAAAATTCAGGATTGGAAGGAATGTTAACCAATAATTGCGAGCGCCCCGCTTCTTCGTTTGTCAGCCCCGACATCTCAGTCCCGAATAACAGCGCGACAGAATGTGTTACAGCTTGCTGGAGCACTGAAGGCATTGCTTCACGCGGCATCCTGACATCGGGTGATATGCCTCGCTGTCGTGCAGTCATGCCAACGGTATACACCACACCTTGCAAAGCTTCATCAATAGAGTTACACACTACCGCATTGTGCAAAACATCATCTGCTCCGGCAGCCATTGCACTGGCTTGCGCATCGGGGAAACGATTGGGATTAATTAAATACAGGTTATGTAAACCCATCGTCTTCATTGCACGAGCAGCCGCGCCAATATTACCCGGATGACTTGTATGACTGAGGACTACCCTGATATTTTCCAAATGATTTTGTTTATTCAAAGCTCAATACACACTAAAATACGCCCTTGGATTTTCGAACGCTCATTTAATTTTAAGGTAATTATGCATCCCATGCTCAACATCGCGGTGAAAGCCGCGCGTCGCGCCGGCAATCTCATTCACCGCTCAACCGACAAGATCGACCACCTGACCGTCACCAAAAAATCACACGCAGACTTTGTCAGTGAGGTTGATCGGGCCGCCGAAAACATAATCATCGAGACCTTGCTGAACGCTTATCCAGACCACGCAATTCTAGCAGAAGAGAGTGGCAGTCAAGGCGAATCGGAATACCTGTGGATTATTGATCCGCTGGATGGCACCACAAACTTCCTGCACGGCTTTCCACAATACGCCGTATCTATTGCCTTACAACACAACGGAATTATCACTCAAGCAGTGGTGTACGACCCAACAAAAAATGATTTATTTACCGCTACCCGCGGACGAGGCACATTCCTTAATGACAAACGCTTGCGGGTTACCAAACGCGTCCAGCTTGCCGACAGCCTGATAGGTACCGGTTTCCCCTACACTAGGTTCGAACATATTGATGCCTACATGGCCATCCTTAAAGAATTGATGCAAAAGACTTCCGGTTTACGCCGCCCGGGTTCTGCCGCATTGGATCTGGCATGGATGGCGGCAGGCCGCTATGACGGATTCTTCGAGACAGGACTCAAGCCGTGGGACATCGCAGCAGGTTGCCTTTTGATAACCGAGGCAGGTGGCATGGTCAGTGACCTGTGCGGTAACGAAACGTACCTGGATAGCGGGCATATTTGTGCCGGCAACCCCGACATTCACCCGCAATTAGTAAAGCTGATGGCACCACATTTAACTGCAGGTTTGAAAGACAAGTAAATACCTATCCCTCGGCATCAAGTGCACGAAACGAAGAGGTCATATCACCGGCGAAACCGAACCGGTATGTATTCTTGCCAGCCGCCTTGGCGGAATACATAGCCTTATCCGCCATGATAAGTAATGTCTCCTTGGTATGCGCCTCATTGGGATAGCGTGCAATACCGATACTCGCCCCAATTTGCACGGGAATTCCTTTCAAATCGAATGGCATAGCAATGGACTCGATAATATCCTTGGCCACAATGGCCAGATCCTCTCGATCAACTATATCATTTAGAATCAAAGTGAATTCATCGCCACCAAGGCGAGCTAAAGTATCACTTTCTCTCACCCTCACACTCAAACGCTCAGACACCTGTTCCAGTAGCAGATCGCCCATATGATGGCCCAATTTATCGTTGATTTTTTTGAATCCATCCAAATCAATAAATAACAGTGCAACACTTTGCCGAGTACGTTTCGCCAACATGATTGCCTGCCCGAGCCGGTCAAAAAATAAACTTCTGTTTGGCAGCTGCGTGAGCACATCATAGTGGGCTAGGTGTTTGATACGCTCCTGTGCAAGCTTTTGCTCGCTGATATCACGCAACATACCGGTAATCATGTGCGTATTATTGAACTTGTATTCACTAAGTGCCACTTCCATCGGGAATTTCGACCCATCCTTACGTAGTCCCACAAATTCCCTGGATTTACCATATGGACCTAGCTGCTTTGTCATCAAATAGCGCGCGATTTGCCCATCTTTGTGATCCCGATAGTCCGGCGGCATCAACAATTCAATATTTTTCCCGAGAATCTCTGCTTCGCTGTACCCGAATATTCTCTGGGCAGCGCGATTAAAAGAACATATCTTGTATTTGGTATCTATGCTCACAATTCCTTCAGCAGCCATTTCAAGGATCATGTGCGACTTGACACTTTCCAACCGCAAAACACCCTGTAGTGGTTTCAGAAAGAAGTACCAAAAAAAAGGAACGCACAACGAGGTCAACAGGGTTGAGTCCACAATGGCTTCCAGCCAATCCATCTCGTGCTGACCCTGAACGACGTCGAGCAAATACATCACACCCAATTCGGCCATAAAGACGAATGCGAGCAATAACAGGAAAATTTCCAGCGGATGTCGATTTACCAGCATAGCTTATCGGCCCAGATAAAATGAATTGGCATCGTAAGGTTAAAACTTCACTTTGCACTTGATACAGGGCGTGATAACGTCTCTGTCATTATTCAATGTACTCAGATCACTTCCCTCCCGTGATGAATGGCGCAAATATTACCGCAAAACACACGCCGATGATGCAGCAATACCTCTGTATCAAGGCAAATCATCCAGATTTGCTGTTGTTCTATCGCATGGGGGATTTCTACGAACTTTTTTTTGAGGATGCCGAGCGCGCAGCAAAATTGCTCGATATCACGCTAACCCAACGCGGCACCTCCAACGGACAACCAATCAAAATGGCGGGCGTCCCCTATCACGCCGCCGAACAATATCTGGCAAGGCTGGTCAAGATGGGAGAGTCGATAGCGATCTGCGAACAGATCGGCGACCCAGCTTCGAGCAAAGGCCCGGTAGAGCGCAAAGTCATGCGCATCGTCACCCCCGGCACGCTAACCGATTCCGCACTTTTGGAAGAGAAGCGCGACAACCTGTTGCTGGCAGTGTACGAACACCAGAACGAAGTCGGTTTGGCCTGGCTCAACCTCGCCTCAGGGCAGTTCTTTGTCACCGAAGTCAGCGCCAAACATCTTCCTGCAGAATTGGAGCGGCTACAACCTTCCGAGATACTTGCTGCAGAAGGAGTGACACTCCCCACATTCAAAAGCGCTGCTAATAAATCCCTGCCCATCTGGCACTTCGACACCAATGCTTCCCGCCGCGCGTTGTGCCAGCAGTTCGGCACGCTGGACCTCAAAGGTTTCGGGTGCGATAACTGCACCGTGGGACTGGCAGCGGCCGGCGCACTGCTTGGCTACGTCAAGGTGACGCAAGGTCAACGCATCTCCCACATCCGCGCGATACAGATGTATCACCCGGACCGATTTGTGCGCATGGATGCTGCGACGCGACGCAACCTTGAGATCACCCAAACCCTTCGCGGTGAACCCGAGCCGACCCTGCTCTCCCTCCTCGACACCTGCGCCACCAACATGGGCAGCCGACTGTTGGCGCATTGGTTGCATCATCCACTACGGGATCGTGCCGTGCTTCAAGGCAGACTGAGCGCCGTTGAGCAATTGAACGAGCCGCATCGCAAAGTACACCAACACCTCAAGCCCTGTGTCGATGTCGAACGTATCACCGCGCGCATCGCATTGCGCAGTGCAAGACCGCGCGACCTGTCTGGCCTGCGCAATACTCTTAGGGAATTGCCGTCACTCGATACCATCCTTGGTAGCGTAGGCGACATGGATGCCCACGCGGAATCATCCGACAACCACAGCTACACACCCTTGCTGCAATCATTGGCCGACAACCTGAAAGCAGACCAATCGCTGGTTGAATTACTGCAAAACACAATCAAGCAAGAGCCTTCAACCTTTCTGCGCGAAGGCGGTGTTATCGCCGACGGCTTTGACACCGAACTGAACGAATTGCGCGGCATCCAGACCAACTGCAGCGATTTCCTGCTTGCACTCGAAACGCGCGAACGCGAACGTACCGGCATCACCACCTTGAAAGTGGAATACAACCGGGTACATGGCTTCTTCATCGAAGTGTCGCGCGCACAATCCGCCAATGTACCCGACGATTACCGCCGTCGCCAGACATTGAAAAATGCCGAGCGCTACATCACCCCGGAACTCAAAGCGTTTGAAGACAAAGCACTGTCCGCCAACGAACGCGCCTTGGCACGTGAGAAATTCCTCTATGAGCAACTACTCAATCAACTCACACCGTTCATCCCACAACTGCAAACCGTCGCCACTGCTATCGCCGAACTGGATGTACTGGCCACCTTTGCCGAGCGTGCCGCCACGCTCAATTTTAGCGCACCGCGTTTCAACGATGAAAAGCAGCTCAATATCAAACAGGGCCGTCACCCGGTGGTGGAAGCGCAGATCAAAAACCAATCCGGCCAATTCACGCCCAACGACACCACACTCAACGACGCGCGCAAGATGTTACTGATCACCGGTCCAAACATGGGTGGTAAATCCACTTACATGCGCCAGGTCGCCTTGAGTGTATTGCTCGCCCATGTAGGTTGCTTTGTTCCCGCGCAGGAAGCCGTGCTCGGGGAGATCGACCAGATCTTCACCCGCATCGGTGCATCCGATGACCTTGCCAGCGGCCGCTCCACCTTCATGGTTGAAATGACAGAGGCCGCCAACATCCTGCACAACGCCACCGAGAAAAGTTTGGTGCTAGTAGACGAGATCGGCCGCGGCACCAGCACCTTCGACGGCCTCGCGCTGGCCTACGCCATTACCCGCCACCTGCTGGAAAAAAATTGCAGCTACACGCTGTTCGCCACGCACTACTTCGAACTCACTCGGCTTGCAGAAGAATTCACGCAACTTGCCAACGTCCACCTCGCAGCTATCGAGCATCAGCACAGCATCGTGTTCCTCCATTCGGTGAACGAAGGAGCAGCCAGCCAAAGCTACGGCCTGCAGGTCGCTGCGCTCGCGGGTGTGCCGAGTAGCGTGATCCGCAGCGCGAAGAAACAACTGGTGAGATTGGAACAGCAGAGTGCCGCACAAAGTCCGCAAGGTGATTTATTTACCGCCGTTCCAGACGTACCAGAGCCGGAAGAACACCCGCTGACATCCGCTTTGCGCGACGTTCAGCCGGATAATTTGAGTCCGAAGGAAGCGCTTGAGAAGCTGTATCAGTTGAAGAAGCTGATGCAATGAGCCGCAATCTTGCTCCCGATGTGAACCGCCGTGAAGCATGGGCTTGGGCGATGTACGACTTTGCAAATTCTGGTTACACCACCATTGTCATTACCGCGATCTTCAATGCCTATTTCGTATCCGTTGTCGCGGGCAATGCACCCTGGGCGACGCTGGTCTGGACATTGTCGCTATCAATCTCTTATGCCCTGATTATGCTGACAGCACCGTTGCTGGGCGCTTATGCCGATGCCTATGCTGCCAAGAAACGATTGCTGTTCGTCACAACAGCAGGCTGCGTTACATTCACCGCCACACTTTTTTTTGTTGGGCCGGGCGGCCTGTGGCTGGCGATACCACTGATCGTGCTTTCCAATTTCTTTTACGGCAGCGGCGAAAACCTGATTGCGGCATTCCTGCCGGAGCTTGCACGGGAAGAATCCATCGGGCGTATCTCGGGTTGGGGCTGGAGTTTGGGCTACATGGGTGGCTTGTTCAGTCTAGGTGTCTGCCTCGCCTACGTGAGCTGGGCACAGACACGTGGCGACACGGCTGCCGATTTCGTACCGGTCACGATGCTGATAACGGCGGTGTTGTTTGCCGTGGCAAGCCTGCCGACCTTTTTGCTGCTCAAGGAACGCGCGCAACCCCAGCCACATCTGGCAGGTAAAAATATGCTGCAGGAAACCTTCCAACGACTGGCACAGACGATACGCCATGCGCGAGATTACCGCGACCTAAGGCGTTTCCTGATCTGCACGGTGTTCTATCAGGCAGGCATCCAGACGGTGATCACGCTCGCCGCTATCTATGCACAACAGGTGATGCAGTTCACCATGCAGCAGACCTTGATGCTGATCTTTGTTGTCAACATCACCGCCGCAGTCGGAGCCTTCTCGTTCGGCTACCTGCAGGATCGCATCGGACATATCCCTACCATCTCACTGACGCTGGTTGGCTGGATGATCATGGTGGTGATAGCCTGGTCGGCAGAAGGACAAGGCATGTTCTGGGTGGCGGCCAATATTGCCGGGTTATGCATGGGTGCCAGCCAGTCTGCTGGACGTGCACTGGTCGGACTGTTTTCGCCTGCCACGCGTCGAGCCGAATTCTTCGGCCTGTGGGGACTGGCGGTGAAACTATCCTCGATATTCGGCCCACTCACTTACGGACTGGTGAGCTGGCTCACGCAAGGCGATCATCGGCTGGCGATATTGATTACTGGTGTGTATTTCCTGATTGGGCTGATCATCCTGTCGGGAGTGGATGCAAAACGCGGTCGACGCGTTGCGTTGGAGGGAGCGACGTGAACGTATATTGTTAAAATCAGGTGCCCTGCTTTATCATTGTTCAATACACATACCCCAGCAAGGAGATCACGTAATGACGGATCGCTACTTCACCAAACAAACCTTCACCTTCCTTGCTTCACTCGCCGAAAACAATACCCGCGAATGGTTCACCGAACACAAGCAGGATTACGAAAAACTGGTACGGGAACCCGCGCTGGATTTCATCAGTGATATGTCTGACGAGATACCTTCGATCTCACGGCATTTTCTGGCGCAGCCGAAGAAAATGGGCGGATCTTTGATGCGCGTGTATCGCGATACCCGCTTCAGCAAGGACAAAACACCGTACAAGACCAATATTGGAATCCAGTTCCGCCATTCAACGGGCAAGGATGTTCACGCACCGGGCTATTATTTGCACATTGCGCCGGATGAGAGTTTTGTTGGGGTCGGCTTGTGGCATCCCGATGCGGATACATTATTCAAGATACGCGAAAGTATCGTGCTGAATGATAAGGCTTGGGTAAAATCACGCGACGATAATTATTTCAAAAAGGATTTTGAGTTGGTCGGCGATGCACTTATCAACTCACCGCGAGGCTTCGCGAAAGATCATCCGCTGGTGGAAGATTTGAAACGCAAGGATTTCATCGCTCTGGCAGCGTTGACTAAATCAAAGGTGACTTCAATTGATTTAAGCTCGCATGTTGTGGGGCGATTCAAACAGGCCGAGCCATTGATGCACTTTTTGTGCAAGGCACTGGGATTGCAGTTTTAGGTATCAATAAGAGGTTGAAATCCCTAAGGCATCATAGACCAACAACACATAAAAATTGATACGAGCATACTCCCCGAGAGCATGTGGTATTACTGCGTTTTATGGCCATAGCAACGCCACTTATTAACGACGCTATGCAACCACGCCGAATATTCGGCCCACTCCTGCTGTTAGTGCCATTGCGATTGCGCCCCAGAAAGTAACTCTGAAAGCACCGACAGAAATTTTTGCACCGCCTGCACGCGCGGCAATACCGCCAAGAAGTCCTAGAAAAATCAGAGAAAACGCTGCAACTAAAGGAATAAGCCTGGTTCCGGGCACGGCCCACGCCACCACTAACGGAAGGGCAGCGCCAACTGTAAAGGTTACTGCTGAAGAGAATGCTGCTTGAATGGGCTGGGCATTACCATTCTCCGATATACCAATTTCATCTCTGGCATGTGCGCCTAGGGCATCATGTTCCATAAGTTGTTCAGCAACTTGTTTTGCAAGAACCGAGTCTATACCTCTGGCTTCATAAATTTCTGCAAGTTCGTCTTTTTCAAACTCATAATTTTGCTCTATTGATTGCTTCTCAAGGGCGAGATCTGCATTTTCGGTATCAGATTGAGAACTGACGGACACATACTCGCCAGCAGCCATAGACATCGCACCTGCAACCAAACCTGCAACACCTGCGAGAAGTATGCCTTCATGAGTACTTCTGGCAGCCGCAACACCAATGATAAGGCTAGCGGTAGAAACAATCCCATCGTTTGCACCTAATACTGCAGCACGCAACCAACCTGTACGGTGAGACCGGTGTAATTCATGGTGACTCATACAATTCCTCGTTATTTAATTTATGACAACGCCGTGCCAACAGGTATATCTTTATTGCGCGTTACGAGTTGAATAACTTGTTGGGTACCACATCCACCTCTTGGAATCCACATCATTAATCCTGAAAGTAAAATAATGTGGTCTGTGGCCCTTAACCCTCTCAACTCAATGGCAGCTTCACCTTAAATACACCCACCTCCACAGAGCTGACAGCAACTCTTTGTCCTGCTTTGATGGTTTCAACACCGGCATCTTTATCAAGCTCAACTTTCCAACAAATCCCCGAATAATTTGTAGAGCCCGGTTTTACTGGCGTGATATCAGTTTCGACAACAAACTCATGCCCGACAAGGTCGCTGCTGTTATCTTTCTGCATAGGGCGATTACCCTGTAGATTTTTTAATGGCTTCCAAAGCAGTGCAGTAACGATTCCGGTAGCAATACCGGTAAAGGAAACACCCGCGATCCATGTTTCTGGCAGCACGCCTAAACTCATCAATATTCCAGTTGTTAATCCCCCTAAGCCTGCAAACAAAAACACGCCAGTGGTAAAACCAGTGAACACTTCAATAGCCAACATCACAAAACCAATCAACAACCAGAATTCTGCCTGGTGATTCACAATATAATCAATAACCATTTCTCGCTCCTAACTTATTGGCTAATGGTTTTGTCGCTATTTAATGTATTAATAATAGTCATCGCTTCCGCAACTACGTTTGCCGCATTACCACTACTTTCAGATAGCAATACAACTGTTGAATCCTTGGCAATAGCCCGTTTCGCATCTATCGCTTTATCCGCAAGATTCAGTTGAATCGCCTTTTGGCCCTCCGATGTATTTGCAACACGTCCAACCGTATCCAATGCTTTTGCCTGGGCATCAGCAACAGCAATAATCGCCTGCGCCTCACCCTCCGCACGCAAAATCTGTTCTGCCTTATCCGCTTCTGCAGACAATACCTGCGCCTGCTTGGCGCCTTCCGCGACATTAATAGCTGACTGGCGATTACCCTCAGATTCCAGAATAGTGGCACGTTTTTCACGTTCGGCTTTCATCTGGCGCTCCATCGCGTCCAGAATAGTGCGGGGTGGTTCAATATCCTTAATTTCATAACGCATCACCTGTACACCCCAAGGCTCTGAAGCCAGGTTTATTGCATTCACAATATTAATATTCAGGCTTTCACGCTCTTCGAAAGTTTTATCCAGATCAATTTTACCGATCTCACTACGCATGGTGGTTTGCGCCAACTGTGTAACCGCATATACATAATTATCAACACCGTATGAAGCCTTGTATGCATCTAGTAATTTCAGATACAGCACACCATCAACAACCAATGAAATATTATCCTTGGTAATAGCCGCCTGGCTGGGAACATCATATGCATGTTCTTTTAATGACTGGTTATAAGCCACTTTATCAATGAAAGGAATAAGTACATTTAGACCAGCGACCATGGTTTTATTGTATTTACCAAATCGTTCCACAACAAAGGCTCGATTCTGAGGCACAAACTTGATTGAGGACTTAACCAAGATGACAATTAAAACTGCCAATCCAGTCCAGAAATTAAAAATTACACCCAACAAGCCTTCGTTACCCATGTTTTGCCCTCATAGTTTGTTAATTAGTCAGTGAGAATAGCAGATTGACAAATGAAATATAGGTTTCAATAGAAACCTGCTCATTAAACTTATGCAATGCAATTTCGCAGATCAAATGCATCGAACTACAGTACTCCGTCAATCACTTCGAAATGTTATAGGAATTCTCTAATATTAAGCTATGGGACTACCGCGCAAACACTAGTCCCGCTTGAACGACAGCTGGCCAGTTTGCTCACTTCCATCCGGGCTGCCATTCCTCGTAGAACGCAGCGTTCTCTTTATCCTGCAACCACGGCACGTCGTGAGAACACCAGATGTGCATGTCTGCCCTGGTACCCGGATCATCGTCTAGTGTTGCCACCCGCACGGTAACGTGAGGCTGCCCTGAACGCTCCGCAAGTATGTTGGAGCCACACACCGAGCAGAAATGTCGAAGCTTACCCGGTGATGATTCGAAGGCCGTTAGTTTATCCTTGCCTTTTAACCAGTGGAAATGCTCGCGACTCACGCCAGCAATTGAAGCATACGCCGCAGCATGTGCCTTTCGACAAGATCGACAGTGGCAATGAACAATAGGCATATCAAGTTGATCTACCTCATACTCGACAGCACCACATAAACAACTACCCTTCATCTTTTGCCCCTCTCAATAGTTTTTGTTAGGTGTCAATATGCTAGCCTTGATTCCAGGCTCGAAAAGGTTTAAGAGCTAAGCAAGCGATTCCTGCCAACCGAGATATCACATCTCGACCGGAATCGCATCCGACATACCCTCTTGTACAATATTTATCTCATGACCACATGGCACCTACATCAACGAAACTGTTACCTGAATCTCACCAGGTAGGTTCGGATCATCAAACTTGTCGCTGTATCGAATAAGTTCCCCAGCCACTAGCTTTTGATACTCTCCACCACACGAACCATAATGCCTACTATAACGGCATTGAGAATCATTAACGAGAATTTTTGCCATGTTGGTCGACGGACGAGTTCGAGTAACTCCAGTGGAAAATAAATTGCGCCACTTCCCGCCGCAAACACTTTTGCCCATGCGTGATAATTGTAAAGACCATTTTTCTCTCTATTTCCCGACTAATGTATAGTAGACACCATAAAAAATGCCGTGAAAACATCTTCGAGGTGTATAATCTGAAAATGTTATGCAACATACTGTTTTATAATGATATAAAATTATGCTGCTCCCCAAAGTTTCTGATAAAAGCACCCCTAAAAATTCTCCCAAGCTACTTGATCATGTGCGTGAAAAGTTGCGTTTAAAGCACTACAGAATTCGCACCAAATACAAATATGTGGGATGGATTAAGGGCAATATCTTCTATCATGGCAAGCAGCATCCCAGAGATTTGGTGGCGAGCGATATCGAGGCCTTTCTTACACATCTAGCAGTGGCCGAAAAGGTGTCAGCCTGTACGCAGAATCTGGCCAAATTTCCTTTGTTGTTTCTTTATCGAGGGGTGCAGGTTGTACTGCCGCTCATGAAGGACACCCATGCATTGATCACTTCGTTGTTGTATAGCTGTGAGATGTGCAGGAACTGCTCGGGCATTCGGATGTTTCCAACACGATGATTTACACTCATGTTCTGAACAAGGGTGGCAAGGGTGTGATCAGCCCATTAGATATGGTGACGCATTGAAAAAATTACTTTCGGTTAAATCGCTTACAGCTTCATTGCGGTCAGGTGTCCCTGTCGTTGATGACATATCCTTCGACGTTGCGACTGGCGAGACCTTTGCGCTTCTGGGTGAGTCAGGCTGCGGCAAGTCCATGACGGCGCTTTCCTTGTTGCGTTT
>Ga0316190_10000049_pt1 | contig 61906 bp, 46 predicted proteins | sample Eddworburrow2_MG_FD_204929 | JGI IMG/M metagenome (GOLD analysis project Ga0316190, IMG submission 204929) | Coastal sediment microbial communities from Maine, United States - Eddy worm burrow 2 | ecosystem: Environmental > Aquatic > Marine > Coastal > Sediment | place: USA: Maine | collected...
TGTTATTCATAGCTATTCTGCTGGTGGCCGTTGTGACACTGTTTCTGCTGTTGCTGGCCACGGATACCGCATTGTCGGTATGGCAGCGCCTGCGTGAAGCCCCCTTGTGGTTACAGGTGGCCTACACACTCGTACTACTGGTGATCTCCTCTGCCACGCTCTGGCTTTCCTGGCGCTGGCTGAAACCCGCTGGCAAAAAAGCAACGGAGGAACAACGTACACTGGATCCCGTTTCTCTTCGGGAGGAACTGGCTGAATCAGCGGATGCGGGTATTGATGTCAGCGCCGCAGTTGAGGAAATCAGGGAACAGCAACGACGCAAACAGAGTGGTGAGGTGTTCATCGCCATTTTTGGCGAAATCAGTACCGGCAAGAGCAGCCTTGTAAAAGCCTTGCTTCCCAGCGCCGGCCTTGAAAGTGACCCGAGGGGCGGTACAACACAACAGGTAAGTCATTATCGCTGGCAGGCCGACTCCGGAGACGCCGTCATTATCGCCGATCTGCCCGGTTTCAACCTTGATGGCAACCCTGAAATAATCGAAGAAGCGCGACGTGCGCACCTCGTGGTTTTCCTTTGTGACAGCGATATAACACGTAGCCAGATGGAGCAGTTGAAAGTACTGCTGGAGATGGGAAAGCCGCTGGTGGTCGCGCTCAATAAGGTCGACAGGTTTTCGGGTCCAGAGGCGCGCTCCATCGCTGACAGCATTTCACAACAAATGGGCATCGGCCGGAATGATGTCGTGTTTGTCCAAACGGGCGGCCGTGAAGAAGTCATCAAAATACTGAGTGACGGCAGTGAAGAAACCATTAGCCGGGACCGCAGCAATGATATTGAGCCGCTCCGTAAGGCCCTGCAGAGCAAGCTGGACAACAACGCAGAACTAATGGAGCAGCTTCGCGATACTGCAATATTGCTGATGGCGGCAGAAAAGCTTGAGAAAGCCCGCGACAGCCACCGTGAGCAAAAAGCCAACGAATTGGTGCAAACCTACTCCAAGCGGGCCGTGGTTGGTGCACTTGCCGCAGTGGCACCGGGGTCGGACCTCATTATCCAGGGCATACTGGCCACGCGCCTGATCCAGTCCCTGTGCAAGCTTTATGACGTGTCTGTGAAGGAAGTTGAAATAGAGTCATTCCTTCGGCTGGCTGGCGGCAAGGTCAGAAAAATGACCGCACTGACACTCGCCATCACGGGTAATGCACTCAAGGCCTTCCCGGGGCTTGGAACACTCACCGGCGGTCTTGTACACGCCGTCGCCTATGGCATGATATTCGATAGCCTTGGACGTGCCGCCGCAGAAACTCTTGCCAGCCGGGGTGAGTTAAGACCCTATCCGGCAGCGAAAGCCTTTGAGGAGATACTCAATGACAATCTTGAAGCAGGTGCAGTCCGTTTTGCAAAACTTGCCCTGGCTGAAAAAGGCAAAGACAAAAGCACCTGAGCAACACCTGCTTAATGCCAACCAGCAAATCCAGACCTTGCTGGCCGATAGCAGCGTACCCTCCGCCGTCCGGCAGGAGTTGTTCCAGGAATTCGCCGAGATCGAAACCATTTCAGAGAAACTGCAGCAGGGTGAAATTCACATCGCTGCATTCGGCCGTGTCGGAACCGGTAAGTCTTCAATATTAAATGCGCTGCTTGGCCGCAAGGTTTTTTCAACCAGCCCGCTGCACGGCGAAACCCGCTTACAGCAGCGCAGCCAGTGGGACTCCGTCAATACGGATCATGTCGTATTAATTGATACACCCGGTATTGATGAACTGGAAGGCGAGGCCCGCGAAGAACTGGCCAGGTCTGTGGCCCGGGTGTCCGATATCGTCATGATGGTGTGTGAAGGAGACCTGACAGAGACGGAATTCAACGCCGTTCGCGATCTCGCCGGGCGTCAACGACCGCTGCTACTGGTATTGAACAAGTCCGACCGTTATGGAGCAACAGAACTCGAAACTTTGTTGAGCCACCTGCGGCTTCGCTGTGAGCAGTTGATTGAGCCCGGCAATATCCTGACTGCCAGCGCTGACCCCCGGCCTGAGCAGATCATCCGCATTGATGAGACAGGTCAGGAACATCCCGCCGAGCGTCCGCGCAAACCGGATGTCAATGACCTGAAAGCACGGCTATGGAGCATCCTCGAAAAAGACGGAAAAACACTGGCAGCATTGAATGCCGCACTGTTTACAAGCGAACTCGATAGCCGGATAGCCGGCAAGATCGTACTCGCCCGCAAGACCGTCGCGAAAAAGGTCATCCACAATTATTGCCTTGCCAAAGGCCTGGTGGTCGCGGTGAACCCGATACCCGTGGCCGATTTGCTGGCTGCTGCCGGCACCGATGTTGCGATGGTGATACACCTTGGCAATGTCTACGGCTTTCAATTGTCCAGGAGAGAGGCCAGCAAATTATTGCTGACCATTTCCGCACAGCTATTGTTGCTAATGGGTGCCTACTGGGGTGTCAACATGGTATCGGCTGCAATGAAAACCATGAGTGCCGGTATGTCTACCGTATTGACCGCCGGCGCCCAGGGCACCCTGGCCTGGTATGCAACCTATGTCACGGGCAACGCCGCGGAAACCTGGTTCGCCAAGGGCAAGTCCTGGGGTTCTGAGGGTCCCAGGGATACGATCAAAGAGATACTGGACTCCCTCGACCGCGATTCAATTCTCATGTCCGCACGTTCAGAAATCATAAGCAGGCTCGGCAAAAATACTGTTTTGGAAAAGTAGTCAACGCGGCATGACTTTTGAATCAAAAAGAAATGATCATTGAATCTATGGTACAAGGTGTATTTTCATGTGAATATTGAAAGCTTGAGTATTCGTTTAACATGCCAAGGCACTCGTAGGTAAATTATGGGTAATATCGTTTGGGTCGCATCGTATCCAAAATCTGGAAATACATGGATGAGGTCGTTTCTTTGCAATCTTGTCAGCGGTGGCTCAAGGGCCCAGGACATCAATAAACTGGGGGAGTTTTGTAACAACGAATCAAATGCCATGTTTTACCGACCATTTTTTGAGCAGCCAGTGGCTGAAGTTGACGCTGCTGATATCGCAAAAATTCGCAGTGAGGTTCAGCAGAGTATTGCGATAAAAAACACCGGAACCACATTCCTGAAATCTCATAATTATATGGGATCTTATGATGGTTACCCTCTGCATAATCCACAACTGACAGCCGGTTGGATTTATATCATTCGAAACCCACTCGATGTCGTCATTTCAATGACCCATCACTATGGTGTCTCCGCTGACGATGCCATAGATTTCTTAAACAATGAAGAAACTGCAACACAAAGCGATGAAAGCAACGTCTATTCACCCCTGAGTTCCTGGTCTACCCACGTGGAAAGCTGGACCAGTGAAAATCACCCACAGGTTTGCTATGTGAAATATGAAGACATGCTGGACAAAAGTCTGAAAACATTTAAACGGGTAGCATCCCTTTTCGGAATTAAGGACAGCGGTTCAATAAAGCGGGCACTCAAAAAATCCTCATTCCTTGAAATGAAAAAACAGGAAGCAAAAAGTGGTTTTGTAGAAAGAATTGGAGATTCCAGCCCTTTTTTTCGCAAGGGTAAAAAAGACCAATGGCGTGAGACATTAACTCAAGAGCAAGTTCAACGGGTCATTGAAAAGAACAGGGTGCAAATGGAGCGGTTCAAATACGTGCCAAAGGCCAACAAGGTTTAAAATATCCAATTCGTTGCAGGGTCTTGCGCTTTATTTTACCCTGCGCTCAGTAAGTACAGATAAATTGGTTGGATACATATGAGTTGGACAAAGCTTTTCAGACGTAATAAAAGCCGAAAACAGGATGTTGCGACCGCTGAACACCAACCACCGGTTGAAAAAGATTTAGAACCGATAAGAGAAAACCAAAATTCTGAAACAGATGAACGGATCCTGGCTGCAAAACAGCAGCACAGGGAAGGAAACATTGCCGAGGCAGAAGCCGTTTACCTGGATGTTTTAAATGTTGACCCTGAAAACGCAGAGGCCCGGCACCTCCTCGGTGTGGTGTGTCTGCAACGTGGCCAGTTGGCCGAGGCAGAACAGCATCTTCGGCAAGCTATTGAGCTGGATAACAAACAGGCACCCTTTTATTCAAACCTGGGTAACGTGCTGGGCACACAAAACCGTACGGAAGAAGCTTATCAATGCTTTAAACAAGCCCTGAATCTGGACCCTAAAAATTTAACCGCACTGAGCAATGTGTCAACTGCGTTATTGACCATGGACCGTGCCAGCGAAGCAAAACCGTTTTGCTTACGAATACTTGATATCGTGCCTGACGACACAAACGCCCGGTTGAATTTGGCGGCGGCCCTTATCGAGGAGCGTGATACGCATGCAGCAATTGCCGTATTACGTGAAGCCCTGGGTATTCAACCCCATGATATTGATTTGCTGTTTCAGTTGGCCAGCGCACTGGAACTTGTCAATCAACTTGATGAAGCATCAACAATCATAAAACAGGTTGAAGTGATCAAGCCCCATATAGCACGCGTATCAATGCTTACAGGAATAATTTCCAGAAGACAGGGTAAATATGATGTCGCTGAAAAACAACTGAAGGCGGCTATCAAACGGGGTCTTTCAGAGAAAGAAGAGGTTGAAGCTTTCAATCAACTTGGGCTGACACTTGATGCAATTGGTAATGCAAAAGAAGCATTCGGCGCATTCGAGCAGTCGAATAAGGTCATGACTGGGTTTGTCGGCGAGCAAAAAGCCAACGGGACGAATTATCTGCGTGAGATTGCAGAGATAAAAAGAATCTTTACGAAACAGACATCTGAAGCGCTTGGAGAAAAGCTTGAAACCGACGATAGCTTCAGACCCGTTTTTTTTGTCGGCTTTCCACGCTCGGGCACGACATTGCTTGAACAGGTACTAAAAGCTCACCCGAAGTTGGTCACCACGGATGAACGTTCACCTCTTTCTGCAGTGATCAGGGAAATACGCAATATTCCCGGTGGATATCCTCACGGGCTTAAAAATTTGACCAGCGAAGATTTAATTCGGCTCAGACAAACTTTCCGTGAGTTTTGCCGGGACAATTTGGGTGACCTGCAGGGTAAGCAGTTGGTTGATAAATTGCCCTTGAATATCGTCCATTTGGGTTTGGCTAAATTACTTTTCCCCAAAGCAAAGATTCTTGTTGCTCTAAGAGACCCGCGTGATGCCTGTCTCAGTTGTTTCATGCAAAAGTTTAAGATTAACCATGCAATGGCTAATTTCCTTGAGCTACAGACAACGGGCTTGACCTATGAAGCCGTCATGGGTCTGTGGCTGCAGTATCGTGCCGGCTTTGAAGGTTCATGGCTGGAGTATCGCTATGAAAATCTCGTTGAAAATTTCGATGACACGGTCTCCGAAATACTCGAATTTATTGGAGTCGGCTGGCACGAGGATATTAGCGACTACCGGCAGGCAGCCAAGCGACGGGTTATTACAACACCAAGCTACCGGGATGTCACGGCAGCGGTTAATGACCGCGCTTTGGCGCGCTGGCGTCGTTATGAACAGGATCTCGCGCCTATTCTTCCTGTCCTTGAACCCTTTGTTGAGATTTTTGGTTACAAAAAATAGCCCTGTCTCAATCCGGAAAATCTGCCAGAAGGGTCAGCTGACGTGACTTTATGAAAATCCCGGGGGCAGGTATTTGAATCGCGCCATTTGTTCTCCCTGACTGTCGATTACTTTCCTGATCTGCTCATCTGTCAATTTGCTGCTCCACTGGTTCTTGCGGCCCTGCCGAAAAAAGGAGTTGGCATTCTCGTGTTTCTCAATAAAACCCGAGCGCGTTTCCTGCAGCCTCAATTGGTCAAACGAGGAAAATCTGATGGCTTTTTTCAAGCGCTCCGGATCACGCGGCTGACCGAGGAAAGATACGAGTTTCCTGAAAACTTTCACTGGATTGCCCAGCATATCCTCGTACCGTAAAACCAGAATCTCCGGCCTTGGTTCCTGTGTCCAACTCTGAACATGTATCGACCAGGACGATATGACCTGAGGCACGTTTTCTTTCTCGTTCGGGGTGCCGGTTGATTCCTCTGCCATGTAGTCAATGGCTTCATTTATTCCCATGTCAAAGTACCTGGCCAACGAAATGACAACATCAAGCGGGTTCCTGACAATGTAGATGGCGCCCGATGTAACCGAAGCATTTTGTAAGGGGTAACCACCAAATTCGCCGAGATAATTATGTGTCTTGAGAAACACCGTACCCTTGGCGTCCCTGGCTATATCGGCCTGGACGCGAGGCCGAAGTGCGCAGACTTCCTCAACACTCAGACGGGCTGTGTCACCGCCCTTTACATAAGGTGCATAGCGGAAGGCTTTCGCCTCCGCCTGCCTGATGCGGAACAGTGTATTAATATCAACAGGCTGGTGCTGGTTACGTAAATAGTTCTCGATAAATGCCCTGACCCAGGTATTACCGGATTTTGGATAGGACGCGACCCAAAGCAGGTTACCCATTTATTACCTCCGATGACGATCTTGAAGCTCTGTGCCGGGAACAACCCCGACAGATAAAACAGATACGCGACTCACAATCCACAACCATAAATGACGGGAGATTATATCAATAACGGCTGTTCCTGATGATGAAAGTCTCCAATCTGGGACGGGATTTTACGCTGTATTCCTGCACATGTCGTTCCATTACTTCTGTCACATATGCCACGCAAGTTGTGAATATCCAAAACTATATTGGTATCGCGTGCAATTTTTGTTATATAATCATTCGCACATTGTTAAATTTTTGCAAACTAGTTATGTAAGTTACTTATTTTCTTGGCATTTTAGTTTTTCTAAATGTTAAGGATTAGCAAAGTTGAAGTGTTCGACACGATACATCTTAAAATTTTTGGAGAATAAATATGTATAAACGCAAGCCATTGTCTCTATCTATGGCCGTAGCACTGGGAGTTTTTTCAGCAGGAAGCATGCTGGCAAATTCCGTTTACGCTGCGAACGACGCCGATCAGGCTGATGATGAAGCATTATTAGAAGAGGTGGTTGTAACCGGTTCGCGTATCGCACGCACCATGGACACTGCTTCCCAGGAAATCATCACCTTTACTGCTCAAGACATGCAGCTCGCTGGTGATATCAGTGTAACTGATGCCATGCGGTCATCTACCATGAACTCTATCGGTTCATTTCGCGAGTCATCCGGTAGCAGTGCTCAATCCAATGCGACTCTTAATCTTCGTGGTGTCGGCTCAAGCCGTACCCTGGTACTGTTAAACGGTCGTCGTACTGTTGGCTCTCCCTCACTTAACGGTGGTGGTATTGTCAACTTGAACATGATTCCTTTCGCAGCAGTAGATCGCATTGAGGTCATCGCTGATGGCGCCTCCGCTGTTTATGGTTCTGACGCAGTTGCAGGTGTTGTAAACATTATCCTGCACAAAAATTACGATGGCATGACGATTTCAACCCGTTACGGTGATCGTAGCGAAGACGATGGCACGGAATTCACCGCGAATGTTTTGATGGGTGCCAGCAATGAACGCGCCAGCATCACCTTCGGTCTCGAATATGACAAACGTGATCCGATCTTTGATTCTGAGCGTGACTGGACGGAAGCCACTTGGTCAGATCAAGATGGAGACGGCGAAATTCTGGGCGGCGTAGAAACAGTAGGTGTATCCTTCTACGGCTATTCACTTATCAACCCAACTTACGATGCGGATAAACCTTTTGATCCAAATGATCAGAGCACATGGTATATATCACCGGGTGCGAATTGTAATGAAGAGAATGGTTTCGCTGGTGTCATGAATGCTGACTTCAATTGGGGTGGGACAGATAGCGGTTATTACTGCGGTTATGCATACGGTCTGGTTTCAGCCAACCGCGCCGGCCTTGAGCGTCTCAACAACTGGGTGAGTGGTACGTACGAACTGACCGACAATATTGATCTCTATGCAGACGTCCTGTTTGCCCAGAATAAATCGTTCGGTCGCTATGCTCCGCCTGCGGCACCTGGCCCAACCATCCCTGGTGATCCTCGAAATGACGTCGGTGCAACCTATGGTTATTTCCGCTGGACCGACATCGGTACCCGCGACAATAATGTTACCGACACCCTGACCGATGTTAACATTGGTCTTAAGGGTGACACCGATGGTTCTATTTCTTGGGAAACGTACTACACCTACTCCGCGTATACTTCTTCATCACTGGGTAACTACTACCTGAGCTACGCCGGTCTTGGTTACAACATTCAGTACGAAATTGACGATCTGGATACGTTCATCGCTAACCTGAAGACCACCACGATAAACGACGATACACAGGAACTGTGGAAAGTATTTGGCGGTATGCAGTTCGACATGTTCGAGATGAGTGGTGGTGCAGCGACAGCTTTCATTTCTGCTGAGTACTTCGAGATAGATTATCAAGCACTGGTAGACGGTCAGTCTGAAGCCGGTCTCGTCGGTGGTTCTGCTGGTAACTCAGCTGCAGGTGCCCGTGACGTTACGGCTATTTCAGCTGAAGCAATCTTCCCGATTACCGACTGGCTGGAAATTGACGCAGCTCTTCGCTACGATAATTATTCCGATTTCGGTTCTGCATGGTCTCCTCGAATTGGCACTATTATTCAGATCCCCAGCTATGAACGTTTAAGGTTCAAAGGATCATGGGGTCAGGGTTTCCGTGCTCCCGATCTGTCCAACCTTTACGGCGCAACCGCGTTCTCTGCTGATAGGGCAACAGATTTCTGGGGATGTGAGCAGCAGGGAGTATCCAGAGAAGATTGTCCTTCGGGGCAAAAGACCACTTACCGCGGTTCGAACGAGAATCTCGATGCAGAGAATTCCGTAAGCTGGTCCCTTGGTGCTGACTGGCAATTTACTGATAACTGGTTAGCTACCCTTAATTATTTCAACCTGACAATTAAGGACGGCATCGGACTCACTGGTGCACAGGATCAACTGGACATTGACTACGAAACACAGGGTGGCAACCCCAACGTTATACGTAACGCCTCGGGTGGTGTATTTGAGATCTACGCAGGTTGGCAAAACGCAACGCAAGATCTTAACTTTCAATCCCTTGATATGGGAGTAAGCGGTGGATTTGCCACTGGAATAGGTGACTTTGGTCTCAACTTCAATGCAACCTACTATATAAAGTATGAACAAGAGATAACATATGGAGGAGAGATCGGAGATTATGCCGGGTCTTATGTTAACGGTGTCTTTGGTGTTCCTGAGTGGAAGGCCAATACGTTGCTGACCTGGAATCTTAGTGACTGGTTCGCCAGCTTAAACTGGAACTACGTCGGAGATCAGAAGCAATTCCAAGGCGATGGCAAATACGGTACCTTTAATATATTTAATTTGCAGGCTGGATACAGCTTCGAGAAATATGGAACCTTCACTATTGGTGCAAATAATGTGTTCAACGAAGATCCAATATTTGACAACGGCGGTAATAATGCCGATGAGAACCTGTACCCAAATATTGGCCGGGTCATGTTCATAAGATGGTCCATCGATATGTAGTTTGTTAACGTTTAGAATAAAAGGCCTGCGCAAGCAGGCCTTTTTTTTACTTGGGAAATTCAATGAATCCATGGTCTTTGTTCTGGCGCCACGGGCACAGCACTACCTTTGGTGATTATTTCAAGCAGGGTTATGCAGGTCCCGTCGCCGATTGGTGGCATTCCAAATTAACCACGCTGCCCACGGGCTCAGTGGTGCTGGAGTTGGGCTGCGGTAACTGCTCACTGCTGCCTGCGATGATTTCATCCGGTATCAAAGGCAAGTATATTGGTGTGGATCTTGCCAGAGTCAGGCTCAGCGCGGTATCCGAGCAGGGACTCTCCGAAAGCGGAATAGAGGTAAGTTTACATTCCGAGACCCCCGCTGAAAATGTTCCGGAAGCGGATGCCTCGATTGGACTGGTAGCATCGGTATTTGGAATCGAGTATTCAGATTTTGACCAGAGCCTTCCGGAGGTCTCGCGATTATTGAAGCCGGGTGGTCAATTCTGCGCCTTGTTGCATCATGATGATTCCATGGTGACCACAATGTCGCGCCGGGCAATCTCGGAATACAATAGTGACGATCTCAACAGAATCATCGATGCCCTCAATTCCATTAGCACTGAAAGAGACAAAACTCCCTCTATTACAGAATTGGGATCAAATCCAAGGGCAGAGGAAGGACGTATGCTCATCAACCAGATGGCAGATAAATACCTGGGTAATACAGACCTTAAAACAGCAAACGCCACCATGTTTGAAGTAATGACTGATGCACTGAAGTTTTTCAAGATGATGGGTGCACCCGCTCAGGACAGACGTCAGTTCATTTCCTCCCTGGCTGAAGAACACCAGGCGTCACATGAGCGCTTCAAACAGATGACCTCTGTTGCTTTTGATGACAGCGCTATCGAGAGTCTCCAGGCAAAATTGAGCGAACTGGGTTTCACCGAAATAAAGGCCTCCGTAATTTACACAAAGGACGACATATTGGCATGGGGACTTAGCGCGGATAAAATGCCGGCGTAAGTATGGACTCAAGTCCTTATATCGTTGACCGCTCTTAGCACTGGACGGGACGTACCCTTGCTCTCAAAGTGCGATGCCAGCGGTCTCTAATTTTAATCTCAACGGTTCAAGATGCTCAGCAAAATGTTTCCACTTCATAACCGACCTTGAGTGGGCTTTTTCCCTGACTTGCACCGAGCTCGCAGTAGAACTTGGCGTAATATTTTCATTAAAATTAATACAGTTCACCTCATAATCCAGGTTCATCTTGCCGAGAGCCATCTCCGTCTCTCCGGCGATATCCCTTACAAGATTTTCGTATTCAATTTCTATAATTCTATGCCCTAATATGCTTTTCCAGTGCCTGTATAATTTGTCGTAGATGACATAATATCGGGCTAAATCATCAAAATCGTAAGTGAACTCGTAAACCCCCATGAACAACTGCTTGAACATCGCCAGGCAGGCATCCATCGGGTTTCGTTTGATCCAGATAATCGGGGAGTCCGGGAAAGCTGCCGCAAAAAACCCAAGATGCAGGTAATTGTGAGGCAACTTATCAATAAAATATTCCTTGTCCCCCCAAAGATACTTCGATTTGTCTAAATATTGTCTGCCCAGTTCATTCAAATCGGAGTTGATTGATGACGAAATTATCTTCGCTGTCATTTTTCCAGGGCTGTTAACACCACTATTCATCTTTAGGACTAATTCAAAATATTGTGTCTCTCCAATACTTTCTATTTTAGAGTGCCCGGAAATAATTTTTTCCGCCAACGTCGTTCCAGATCTGGGTAAGCCGACCAGGAATATTGGTTTTTTATCGTTTGGCCTTTTTAGTGTTGAGCCAGTCTTGGTTTGGTACCACTGCTCATCGCAGGAAAGAATGATCTGCTCAATCAAAGCTTCATCCTGTTCAACCCTGTAATCCAGTACTGCCTTCACTCCGTTTCCGGCTTTCCTGTAATAATTGAATGCTTCGTCCCAGTTCTCCAGATCCTCACATTCTTTACCCAATGCATAGTTTATAAATACATTGGCTGGTTCCGGCTTGTTCTCTTGCTCGAGTATCGCCTTCATCTGATCCACATGGTTTGAGTTGGTGGCCGTCTCCAGTCTTGCAAGATAGAAATGGTTGCGTTGATGATTCGGGGTTTTCAGTAATAAATTCTTATAGATTGCCTTTGCTTTTTCTATCTCCCCAAGAAACACATAGGCTGCAGCGAGATGGGTCAGGAAAAATGCAGCGTCCGGCTGGAGTTTCACAGCCATTTCAAACAGGGGAACTGCCTGCAGGGGTTTTCCCATCGTGTTATATGTTGTTCCCGCCATATCCAGATACCAGGGATTATCAGCCAGCATGTCTTTGTATTTTTCCAACAAGGCAATGGCTTCGTCATTTCTGATTAATATATGATATTGACTTGCTAGTTCTATTCCTGCGTCAAAGCGGGATTCGTCCAAAGACAGGCATTTTTCAAATGCACCGATTGATTTCAATGGCTGGCGTGCAGCTTTTTCCGCCAAACCAAGAAAGAAGAAACCCTCTGGATTCAAATTATTTCTTTTGATCAACCCCTGGGCACAGGTGAACACCGTGCTCCAATCATTTTTCTGCGCGGCCATTCGGCCAATTTTGCTTAAACGATTTTCATCAACTAACATTTATAGTTTCCTTTTTAGCCTGTGGCACTGGTCAGACACCGAGCACTTCGCGGCACTTTCGCTTGATCTCGGCCAGCGCGGGTATCACCGACTTGAGGAATGGTTCATAATTTTTGCCGCTTCCCACCGAACGGGCGGAAATGGGGTTGCGTACCTGGCTCGCACTGGGTGTCAGTACCGGCCGGTCCGACTCGTAAAACCGGAAGCACTCTGGCTCCACAGCTAAGCCACAATACTCCAGGATTTCAGTGATTTTATCTTCGGGATGATTCACCAGGGCCTCGTAACCAAGATGTAATATCTCCCCCGTGTATAGCTGTTCCCAATGCTTCATCAGGGTCAGATATCCCTGCCAGTAAAAGACGATTCCCGCCAGGCTATAGCTGAACTCGTTTCCATGGTGAAAGTACTGCTTGAAAACACTCATCGCATTATCTAGCGGGTCTCTAACGACATTGATGATTTTGGCGTTCGGGAATAACTCCCTGATCAAGCCGATGTGTAAGAAGTTGGTCGGGTTCTTATCGATAAAATAGTCCAGTCCAAGTTGCCGGTAAGGCGCGACCTGTTTCAGGTACCGGGAGGCATAGTTTTGCTGCTGTTCGTCACTAAGTGTAAACAACGCCTTCGCGTAGCCGCCGCTTTGCTCCAGCTCAAGACCGATGCGTTCCAGGTAGGGCAACTCATCTGTGGCCTCGACATTCGAATGACTGGCCAGGATTTGTTCCACCAGCGTCGTACCCGATCGTGGCATGCCTACTACAAATATCGGCGTCGGACCCTGCGTTCTCGCAGGCGTTACGCGGTTGCGTGTTGTTTTTGACAGGGCCACCACCAGGTGGCCATACAGATCGCCCAAAAAAGGCCGATGCTCGGACAAAATCATATTTGCCTCACACATGGCCATATACGCCTGATGATAGAGACCTTGCTGCTCCCGTGCACTGCCGAGGGCAAAGAGCATTAAGCCACGGTAGCCCGGCTTCGCTTCGGTCGTCTGCACGCGCCCACGTAAAAAGACTATCTCATCATCGGTAAAGCGATAGTCCTTCAGGTTCGCCAGGCTCCAGTAAGCAACTGCCGCATGGTCGTCTTCAAAACCGTCGATTAACAGCTTATAACAGACTGCGGCCTCTTCTGATCGTCCCAGCGCCTTCAGTGCGTGACCCAGGTTTAACTGCAGCTTGTGATTATCGAATCCCGACTCAACACAGGAACGAAACAAGGATTCAGCCCTCTCGACCTGGCCGAACTTCAGACACCCCAGTCCCAATTCGAAACGATAATCCAGATTGTCAGGTTCTTTCGCGACCAGTTCTTCGAGGGATTTAATCGCGGAAAAGTGTTTCTCCGCAGTTTCTGGCGGTGAGATATTTTCTTCAAAGTCTTGCATTTAGTGATTGCCTGTTTAACTCGCTGGCGCATACTCGATGGTGCGCATTGCAGATACCGTATTTTATCCCATTTATGCCAGGGGCATCGATCACAGCTCATCCTTGGGATGCATCAGGATCCCCGGCTTCAATACCCAGCGATTCAAGCATCGGCTGGAGATGGGTCTCATATTTACGCCACACCCGGGAACTACCGGTATACATCGCCTTGCGGACCTGCCTGGCGCTCAATGTCTGAACACTGCGCCGTGTTTTATGAAAATCGAGGCACTGGTCTTCCCAGTCCAAACCACAGTATTCAAGTAAGCGACGTGTCTCCTGCTCCTGGTTTTCCGTCAGTGACTCGTAATCAAGATCGTAAACCTGACCCGGAAAGGCCTGTCGCCAGAACTCCATCAGGTCAGCGTAAAGATTATAGTATTCGGCAACATCAAGAATGTCGTAGGAGTAGCCATTTTCCCCGCCGCCGATATGATGCTTGAAAATTGACCAGCAAACCGCTGCAGGATCACGCCGGAGATTGATGATCTTTACCCCGGGCATCGCCAGCAGCAAAAATCCGACCCACCTGAAATTAATCGGCATTTTGTCGGTGATGAATGGCTCAGACCCGGGTAATTCGTTGATTTTTCCGAGGTAGGTCTTCCTCAGATTTACCAGATCAGTTTCATCGAGCTCAAATTGCCCGGTCAATGTTTTCTCTCTTAACATGGGGTTCATCATCCGGCTAAGGGCTTCTAACTCACCCGCGCCGAAAACCTGGGAATGGCTGGCGAGAATCTGTTCAACAAGGGTTGTTCCCGAACGCGGCATTCCCACAATAAAGATGGGTTGATTCTTGAAATCACTGCCTGATTCGATAACCGGGTCCGCCTTTTGGGAGTAAGAGCTGAAAAGTGATTTGATCTGTTTGAACCGGACCTGGTCCGAACTGATGTGATAGCCAAGGGCTTTCTTTTTCAGCCGGTTGCCTTCCTGGTAGTACTTGAAAGCCTGATCCACATCGCCCAGATCATCATGGACTTTACCCAGTGCGAAACCAAGATGCATGACGTCAGTCTCGGCAATATCCGGATTTTTAAGCAATTTTTGCATCTGGTCTATTTGGGGGTCGTCACGCTCATAGGTCTTGATCTGACTCAGGTTATTAAACACAGCGGTATGGTCCGACTTCAGTTCCAGCGCGCGGCAATAAGAATCAATTGCCTCCTCCCGTCTGCCAAGGTAACTGAGGACATTACCCAGGCAACACTGGGCCTCGACGAATCCTGGCTTTATCTGCAAAGCAGTGCGGTAACTTGACAGGGCTTCATCAGGCCGTCCCGAATCACTCAAGGCATTACCAAGATTGCAGTGCGCCTCGCTATAGTCGGGTCTGATTTGAATGGCACGGGTCAGTTTTTCTATCGCCTGCCGGTGCTTGCCCTGCTCATTCAGGGTGTTGCCAAGGCTATTGAACGCTTCAGCATAATCAGGCCTGAGTCCAATGGCAGTGTTAAAGCTGTCGATGGCCTCATCGTGTCTGCCCATGGACCTGAGTATATTGCCGCGGTTGTAGTAGGCTTGGAAATAACGCGGATTCAATTGAAGTGCCGCACTGAAACTTGCCAACGCAACCTCCGGTTGACCCAGGTCTGCAAGTGCGTTGCCGAGATTATTCTGTGCCTCTGCATAAGACGGCCTGACTCTCAGTGCCTGCCGGTAACTGGCAGTCGCCTGGTCAAGCTCACCCGCATCATATAGAGCAACACCCAGGTTATTGTGTGCTTCGGCATACTCCGGCTTGATCTGCAGAGCCCTGCGAAAACTGGCAATTGCTTCATCATGCTGGCCCAGGCGGCTGAGAACATTTCCCCGGTTATTATGTACCTCGGCAAAGTCCGGCTTGATCGCCAGGGCCCGGTCATAGCAGGCCAGGGCTGTTTCAGTCTGCCCCATTCTGGCATTCGCCGCGCCAAGGATATTAGGCAGGGTTGGATCACCAGGAAACTGGCGGGATAAAACCTCGCCCTGGTGCAGTACTTCGGGCAAGCGCCCTTGTTTGAACAAATTGACCAGAACCTCAATCCCTGCCTGCAGCGACACGGATGCAGGCGCGGAATGGCCTTGACCTGCCCTGATTTTCCGCACTGACTCCAATCGTTTTTTTACAAGTTTATTCGTGGGATGCTGTTTCAGTATCTCTCGATAGACATGTTCAGCTTGAGTGAACTTTCCATCCTGTTCCATCGACTTGGCTTGTGACAGAGCTTTATTTACAAATAGTATTTTCTCAGGCATTGAGTATCTCAATCTGGACCGGATTCCTAATCCGCAAGGATACACCAGCACAGGGATTACAACTATTGGAAACTGTTCAGGAAACCATTCATGACCTTGGTTGCGTCGCCACCTGCCATTAAAAACCCCACATTCCAACGATTGGCTGTTATAAACTTGGTGGCAAATCAGCCTTCATTCAAATGACAGGTTTTGGCCTGAACCAGGCGACTAATGAGGCGAAACCGGAAAGAATCAATGCAACAAAAAATACAACAGGCAATTCAACTATATCAACGAGGCTATCAACAGCAGGCTGAGCAGATATGCAGAAACATTCTTATAGATTACCCCAGACAGCCAGATGCCCTTCTATTAATGGGTTTACTCGAAAAAGACCGCGGCTCACTGAAGCAGGCCCGCCAGTTGTTTCAAAAGGGCCTAAAAGCCGCACCTAAGAACCTGCACCTGTTAAATAATCTTGGGTCGGTGGAAAATATGTTAAATGAACCTGTTAAAGCCGAAGCGTATTTCATAAAAGCACTGAAGATAGACCCGGGGTATTTCCAGGCCCGTCATAACCTGGCAAGTTTATTTGAGTCTCAACACAAGTACTCCAAAGCCAGGCGTCTCTACCAGGGAGTAATTAAGCAGCAACCGAAATTCGCTGATGCGCTGGCAAACCTGTCGTCGATTCTGGAAAAGGAACATCAACTTGATGAAGCAAAGTCGTTTGCTGAACGGGCTCTGGAAATCAATCCTGATCATTTTATTGCACGCCTTACCCTGGCAAACATTGCGACTAAAGAAAAGAAGTTTGATGAAGTGATTGGACAGCTGTTGCCTCTCATTCAAACGCAAAAGTTGTCGCCGGTTAATTTTGCAGTTGCTGGCGGAAAGTGCGCCTATGCCCATGAAATAATGAAGAATTATAGAATCGCTTTTACATTTTACCGGAACTCAAATCAGGCATTGCATCAGGCTTTTAAAACTCAAATGCAAAACACGGATTCGCCCTATGCACCTGAGGCTATGCGACAGGTTGACAAAGCAATTCAAAACTTCGACTTTTCTAATCGAACTGCAGATAGTAAGTCCCCCGTATTTTTGATAGGTTTTCCACGCTCCGGGACCACCTTGCTTGATCAAATTCTGTCTTCCCATTCCCTCATTACTGTTGTTGAGGAAAAAGAAAACCTGATCGATGCCCATATCCGGTTTCCAGCGACGGAAAAGGGTTTGAGTGAACTGCTTAAGGCGAATGACTCCGAGTTAAAAAAAATACGTCAAAAATACTGGAGAAACGTAAATCGGGAAATAGGCACACATAAAGCAGGACCTGTCATTATCGATAAATTGCCACTCAATGCCGCCTCCCTGTTGCATATTTATAAACTTTTCCCAAGCGCAAAAATTATTGTCGCATTGCGCGACCCGAGGGACTGTGTGTTTAGCAGTTACCAACAAAGATTTGGTTTGAATCCGGCGATGTTCCAATTGCTTAACCTGGATACAGCAGTCACTTTTTATGATCAAGTGATGAATATCATAGTTAAGATACGTAATGCCGACGCTTTACCAATGCATTTTGTCCGTTACGAGCAAGTCGTGGAAAACTTTGCGGATGAAGTAAGGGCATTAACCGATTTTCTGGATTTAGAATGGGAAGATTCATTGTTCGATTATCAAACAACGGCAAAATCGCGTCACATATCGACACCAAGTTCCTCACAGGTAATTCAGCCACTCTACAATTCCTCGATCGGTAAATGGAAACATTACCAGGAATGGATTGGGGCGAGTTTCGAACCCCTGGATGGATGGGTAGAAGAGTGGGGATATCAAAAAGAATAAAGCTGATCTCGCCCGGCCGGGATTATAGATAACGACGTTTGGTACTTCATTTTCAACATCCTTCGCTCTGTAGTTAGAGTTTAGATGTTGCATGGACCGGATGAGGTCGCAAACGCAGACCGGATAGGCACCAGGCATTGTTTTTAGCAATTCGAATGTCTGAAACCAAAAGCGGAACCAGAAGTCGCTGGACAACGTGACACCGGCTGATGTGCATAACGGAAGAAGAAACGACATTCTGGATCGACGATCAATGATCAAGTCTAGGACGTTGATGCAAAGGACAGTACAAATTCTGCGCCTGGCAGGCTAGACTGGAGAACGAACCGGCAGAAAAGTATCTCTTAGAAAATAGCTCAAGCGATGCCAAATGCTTTGAAGCCGTACACTCTGAACTCAATGTGTTTTACCCTTCAAGATGGGAGTACATCTGCTTGGATACAGGACCAAAGAAAATTGATGTGACCGCCGAACTCAATGAAGCGGTACGGAGTTTTAATCAAGGCAAATTCGAAGATACCAAAAACATATGTGGCAGAATTCTTGCTAAAGATCCTGATAATGTCACGGCATTAAATATTCTTGGTGGTAGCCTGGCACGTACAGGAAAGATAGCCCAGGCTATACAGGCAGCAGAACGGGTATGCTTTCTAAGTCCCGGAAATGCCATCTTTTATAGCAATCTTAGCTATTTGCATGGTGTCACGGGGAATGTTCAAAAAGCCATATTGGTAATGACTCACGCCATTATGAGGGACACGAAGAACACCGTCTATCAGACCAAATTTGCCCAGATGATAGACCATCTGGAATTTTATAAATTGACAGCTGAAACCGCTGTTATAAAAGAAGCCATTAAAATATGCATGGGCAACCCTGATATAGACGCCGGCTCATTTTCCACTTCGTGGCATTCATTATTACTGCTAGATCCTGCATTCATAAAGTTTGCATCATTAACACAGCAGGGCGATTTTAAACAGCAAGCAGAAGAAGTGAATTTCAAGGAGCTTGCGGAGCCTCTTACAGACCCATTTTTATTGCTTGGACTAAAATCCTTGCACGCAACGAATGCAAGGTATGAGCGCATAGTGACGTTCTTCAGGCATGTCTTCATATTGCGCTTTGATGATTATGATGCAGAAATATTCCTGCCTTTTCTTTGTGCGCTAGCAGAGCATTGCCATCTTAATGAATATGTTTATCGCTGTACAAAACAAGAGCAGATAATGGCTGACGCACTGGAAGGTGAGTTGGACCTGTCGGCTAAAGTCGATGTGAACGCCATGGCCAGCATTGCACTTATTTCTTGTTATAAGGATTTAATGCAACTCGACTGCGCAGGCACAATCGTAGAAGCAAGCGCCGATTCACAGAGTGATGCATTTATGCTTCTCATAAAAAATACTGTCTCTATCCCCACGAAAACCAGGGAATACCGAGATACTATTTCTGCTATTTCGTCCTCAAATGATTCTGTGCAAAGTGTTGTGTCATCCTCTGTTGCAAAACAATACGAGGAAAACCCATACCCCCGGTGGCGTCACCTCGATATTCCGGTTCTTACAGAAAAACAGAGGGCCAGGGGGCGGGGAAAAGAAATATTGATCGCAGGCTGTGGTACAGGGTATGAGCCATTGAATATGGCCATACGTTACCCTGAGGCCCGCATTTTAGGAGTGGATCTTAGTGTACCCAGTCTTGCCTACGGTAAGCAAAAAGCTGTTGAGTTTGGTATCGATAATATTGAGTTTATGCAGGCGGATATATTGGGACTCGAAGACTTGGGACAGCAATTTGATTTGATAAGCTGTGCCGGGGTTCTCCATCATATGGAAGATCCTGTCGAAGGTTGGCGTAAGCTTCTCACCTGTTTGAAGCCAGATGGATTTATGAAGATTGCTCTGTATAGTGAAGTTGCCCGGCAATCTGTAGTTTTATGCAGAAACTGGATTGAAGAACAGGGGTTTGCATCAACGCCAGAGGGGATTAGAGATTTCAGACAGGCCATTATGGAAATGGATGCTGCAAATCCGTTGAAGGATATTATGAATTGGACTGATTTTTATTCCATGTCAATGTGTCGCGACCTGGTTTTTCATGTACAGGAACAACGTGTGACGCTACCCTGGATTAAGTTTGTTCTGGATGATCTTCTCCTGTGCTGTCTGTCTGTGAGAATCAGCAATCCTGTTTCCAAGAAAGAATATCTATCCATGTATCCAGATGATCCTGGAATAAAAAATCTTGATAATTTGCATGAATATGAAAAGCATAACCCCACGACATTCAGGGATATGGTCCAGTTTTGGTGTTGCAGGAAAGGAAGCGTAACAGCTGAAAGACCTCCTGAATGGTTCCACACGGCAGACCTGTCATGATAGGGGTTGGTCCAGATTTGTATCTTTTTAGACACTGTTACTTCGAGCCCAGGATCAGCATTTCCGTGAGGGTGTGGCAGCATTTTTACTGGGAGATGCAGAGACCGGCGTAGGTCGCGTTTTTCTTCCAAATGATGCGAGACGCAAGCCAAAAACGCTTGTATCCGAAATTTCAATTTATACAGTGTACTAGTCGTGCTTCAATTTGATATTGCCACTGAAACTCTCAATCCGGACTTCAGCACCACCGTCTCCGGCCACGTGTTTCAAATGACTGCCCGGGCCATGTTTTGCCCGATCGACTGAACCAAAATCCGTGCTGATACGGCCGCTAAAGCTCTGTGCTTTGAATACGCCGGATTGGGATGCCGGCAACATCATGATCACATCACCACTCATGCTCTCAGCACTTATCTTTCCATTGCCTGATACTTCGGCGACCATGGTCATATCACCTGAAACTGTCTCAAATTTCCCACTTTCGATCTGATCCGCCATTAACTCCATATCGCCGGAAACCGTTGTTGCTGATACCTCTCCCGAGATCCCGGATAAATTTATATCCCCTGATACTGACTCTGCGGTAATACGTACCGTGTGACCGCTAAATTCAACATCACCACTGACAGACTCAATCGAAACGCGTTGGCTTGATGCGTTCATTTTCACATCACCGCTGACAGAAGACGCCGTCAGTTTTTCGTTATCCAGACCCTTAACCATGATATTCGCACTGACCGCTGTTGCATCAACGCTGGCCCCTGCCGGGATGATTAACTTGAGCTCAGTGTCATCGACATTTCTTTCATTGCGGTTGGTCACCGAGATTTGCAGACTGGAACCACTCGAACTGATCTCCAGCTCATCCACGCTACTTCCGAGTTCGCCGGTCAGGCGCGCTTCATTCCTGTCCCATCCCTGTATTTCAATAATCCCGGCAATGTTTTCGATATATACCGTCGCATCCGCATCGAGTTCCCAGCTTTCATCCACTGATTTCCCTGCAAAAGCGGGAACAGATGCGAGCATCATTAAAACCGCCATTATCTTCAGGTAACCCACTTTCATGTCCTTCTCCAGTTATTTTGTTCCAGCAACGCCAGTTGTTTAACGAATTGTAATTGTTGCGACCTTAAATCCAGTAACTTTCCATTCAAATAAATATTTGAGGGATACTCCTGCAAAGCCGCCAACAGTGCCGTTTCAGCCTGTAACAGCGCTTCCCAGCTACCCCTCAATGCATCCGGCTCTTCACCTCCGAGACGCAGACCGGAATAATCCAGCGGTACCAGCTCACTAAACGCTGCCTGGTACTCCAGTTCGGTGGCTTTTACGGTACCGAGCAATGCATATTCCTGCACGGTCTCCGACAGTTGACCGGCCGGGCCCGAATCCATCCCGCGGCCTATAAATATACCGCTGGCCAGGGCCAATAAAACAGCTGCAGCCATTGCCGGTTTACGCCAGAACGGCGCTACGTATTGCACGTTACTTTCCCGCGCAACCGTCTCAAGTCGCTCATCAATGCCAGGCCATAAATCACGCCGTGGTTTCATGCCACGTGGTAATGACCCGATCGCGTTTTGTAATTCTGATTCCTTCATCTCTTTCTCAACATCCTTCAGATATTCTCAGGGTCTTTAAGTACTTCCCGGACCAGCTTCCTTGCACGGTGTAGCTGTGCCTTGGAAGAACCGACCGCCATTCCTGTCATTTCTGCGATTTCATCGTGCTTGTATCCTTCAATGTCATACAAAATCAGTACCGTTCTCGCTCTCTCGGGCAGTCCGGAGATGGCGGCTTCAAGATCTTTCCTCAAACCCGCAAATACATCACGGTCACCGACCTGTACACGCTCAATGTCATCGCCAAATTCCTGTTCCCGTTGCAAGCGTTTGACCCGGATACGGCGGTCACTCAAAACAACGTTGACCGCCAGACGATGCAACCAGGTACCAAACTTGCTATCACCTCTAAAGAGATGAAGCTTGTTCCATGCCCTGACAAAGGCTTCCTGCACCATGTCTTCCGCCAGCGCATTATCACCACCGCACATACGCCAGCAAAGACCAAAAATCCTGTCGCAGTGACTGCGGTAAAGCTTCTCGAATGCAAGACGATCTCCAGCCCGGGCCTTATCGACCCAGCGCTCTTCGGTAGCCAACAAATCTGTCTTGTCGTGCTGCCACGATGTCACCGCTTGCATTCCTCCCATGTACATTTAGATGTAACCCAGCAGAAAGGGTTTAAAAATAGCTTAAGAATATGCAAGTTAACACATACCGTAGCTCATTAAGCGTAACCGAGGTGGCATATGTTGGATTGCAGAGCAATCTGACGCTGACTTGCGGTATGTCATTCCACCAAATCACGGCAGCGCTAAACTACCCTCAGTAATCGGTTTGACGATTCTGAATATGTGGCTCAGAGATGGAATCTGACAATACAGAATTAATGGAGCATTGAATGTACATCGAAAATAATGATGACATGTACAGTGGGCTTATCAACCAGGTTGAGACGGTTATCGATCTGAATCGACCAGGCATCGAGTTGCTTAAAACTGATCGTTCGAAGTATGGCGTCACCAATTATCCGAAATGCCACATCCACGACATCTTGATTTTAAATATCGACGGCAGCTTGTTTTACGCTAAGGGCGAAGATGTTTATTTGCGGATATCCAGTCGTTATTCATTGAGCTATAACAATTTTCTTGAGTTTTCACTGTCCCTCTTTCAATTCGATGATTGTTCTGTTCCCGAAAGAAAATTCTGTTTTTTGGATGAGCCTGAGGTGGCCGAGGTCAGTTTTGAAAGAGGAGTCGTTCAACGGCAGTTGTCTGCCATCGAACGTATTACCGATGATACACAGCCCGGCAACATCCAGGACCCGAAATTAAGGGAGTTATTCATTTTTTACCTCTCCAGAAAAGAAAAGCTCGTTGAAAAAGATGGTTCTGTTTTTGACGATGTCTTCAATCACCACGGCAGGGATGTTATTCACGAAGTCCTGGCATCGGTGTTTGGGCAGTTGCTGGGGGTTCCGGTTCCACGCAATTACTTTGGGTATAAGAATTCCCGGTTCAATTTGGCATTCAGCGATGAAAAACAACATGCCGGCCCTGATCATCACCGCTATGTTCTTTCGAGAGCTATTCAGGATACACACCCCTCTCCTTTCCTGGTAGATGTGCTGAATAAGAAGTTCAGAGAGTTGAACATTACCTGGGGCTTGTCTCTGTTTCGGGAGGAATCAAACCCTTTGAATTTGCAGTTTTTCCAAAACAGAGAAACCTCTGATTCGCAGGACTTGGGAAATCTGATCATCGCTCAATGTAGCAATTATGCCGATTTGATTCTTTCCGACTTTCTGGATCAGCTATTTGGCGGAGCGAAAGACCGCAAACCCTATGACTATCTTCTGCCACAGGGCCTGCAGGGTCCGATCTTCACGGTGGATTTTGGAGAGATGCTGTTTCCTGAGCTCATGTTCGAAAAGGGCGAACCGCACTATCTCGCTCAAAAAGAGCTGAGGGCATCAGCGCTCAGGGATTATTTCAGGCAGATCGGAGAGTTGGCCCCCGATAACCTGTACCGAAAAACTATTGCCAACCTTGTGCTGAAGGTCAGGAAAATTGATTTGCATGTTATTGGCCGCCTTGTTTTCGCGATACCGGAAACATTCCTCCTGGATCATTTCGAAAATGGTCAGTATTGCTACCAACCGGCAACGATAATAGATTTCCTGGAAAATCAGTTCACAATAATCATGGAACAGAACATCATTTAATATAGGATCGTATCAATGAGCGCTGTAAACGAACAATCGACATACAGAATCCCTCCCGGAACGAAACTAATTATCGTTGACGCCCATGACACGATTTTCCAGCCGGATTTAAGTCGGACACAAGCCGATATCTTCAAGGACCCGATGAAAAAGGAGCGTATCACCTGGATGCTGCGGTATGGCTTCCTTAATTTTATCGAGTATTTTGCAGTTCAGAAAAATCTTGATATCGTGATCAGTTCTGACGGTCAAAAAGCGCGATTGACCAGAATTGCCAAACGATTCGGAATCTTGAATAAATTGAAGGCGATCTACGGCGCTGAGCATATCGACAAGTGGGACCATTTGAAGCGACTTGATAAGATTTTAGACCAGTGTCAGGTTGAAGCTAAAGATACAGTCTTTATCGGGGACAGCCAGGTCGACCAGTTTTCAGCCGAAAAATATGGCATGCCCTTTATCCAGGTGCCCAATACCGTCTCCGAACGTGCCTTTTCTTTCAACTCCTTTCTGGAGATCGAATTTGGTAGCGGAGACTATGGTCTTGATTTGATCAATCTTCATGGAATCAAGCAGGTCTCCCACAACTTATCGACGCCCAGGCTCGTTGAAGAGATCGTCCGGCGGCGTGAAGGCGTACTGGCCCATCTTGGGCCGGTCGTGATCAACAAGGTTAAGTTTGAATCTGCTGCCGATATTGGGGTATACCTTGTCAGGGAGCCCTCAAGTGAAAATGATATCCACTGGAGCGATGTGGTATCACCTGTTGAAATAGAGGACTACCACCGCATTTTTGATAGTCTGAAAGATTTGCTTAAAGATCAATCAGTCTATATTCAGGACTGCTATGCCGGATCGGAAGCGTCCTGCCGTATTCCACTGCGTATTATCACCCAGGATGCATGGCCCAATCTTTTTGCAAGGCATATGTTTCGTCATGTGAGCAGCGAGGAGATGGAGTCGTTTTTCCCTGAATACACGCTGATTCATGTTCCAGAGTTCAAAGTCGGCGCAGGCGTTGATGAGAATATATCGGAGAACATGATCCTGATAAATCTCCTCAAAAAGTTGATCCTGATCGTCGGGGCAAACTCTTCAAATGCCATTCGAAAGGCCGTCTTTTTTACCTTGAGCTTCGTCCTGCCAAAGAATGACATGATACCTGTCCGTTGCTCCTCTATTAAGGGTGACGATGGCAGCTTATCCGTCTTTTTTGGAAGGGATCAGGCACTGAAAAACAGTCTCTGTCTCAATACCAATTACGCATTTTTTGGGGACGACTGCCATGGTTGGACCCAAAACGAATTCACCAATATGGAGTGGGGGTGCCGAACCCTGGTCGATGGGCTTGATGAGATTATGGACCCAAGGATATATTCGGCTACCCGAAAATTTGCAACCATTCTGGAAAATGTCGGGATCGACGAAAAACGGCATATTATATTTGAGAGAAAAAACCCGAAATATCATTCGGTTGCGTCCTTCCCAATAGCCCATTTGAAACATGCCGACAGAAGCGGAGTGTCCGCTTTTCCAAAACATGTTTTTATTATCGTAAAGGATTCGATGGGCGTGCTACCGGCAATGGGAAAGCTGACCCGGGAGCAAGCTGCAATTTTTCTGTTGCTGGGTTATGAATCGAAGTGGAGCCTTTCCCAACCCGAAGAGCTCCCCACTATCTCTTTTTTACCCTTTTACACCAGCGATCTTGCCTTTTACCGGGAACCTTTTTATGCCGGGCTTTTATACGAAAAACTTGAACGCGCACAAAGCCAATGCTGGATATTAAACTCGATACCGATTGGGCCCCGTAAAAATGATACCGCTGTAGTCAACCTGACATTACTGCGAAGGTTTGTCTCCGCAATTCAGAGCGATAGGGTACATCAATTCAAGTGGCATATGGACAGCTACTGGAAGTATCAATCAGTCTGCGGTTTTGCAGGCTATCCGGCGGCCATGCTGAATCCGGAAATAGCGTGGGAAGGTGACCATGATCGTTTTGTAGCGGTAAATCAAATGTTGAAAAACTCCTTCTCAAACCGATTAGGCAACTATGAAGACGATTTGTCCCCGGCGATCAAAAGCGCTATGAACTGGTTTGAAGATTGAGAGCATATGACAGTATCACCGGTATCATCTATCTTGAAAAGATTCTCAGCTGTGCCTTTTTTGTTGATTTCGGTCACTATCTGGTAACATTTCATGCGGTATCCTGACTGTATCTGTTTGCAATTGATTGCTGGTAATTATTTCAGGCAAATATTATTTCGTTGAGGGTATGCTACAAAATATAACATCAATATAATCATACATATACACCTTTTTAATTTGACATAAGCGTAGAAATGGGAGTTTCCAATAATGAGTGCGGTAAATCTGGATCTGAGTAAATATGGCATCACTGACGTAAAGGAAATCGTCTACAACCCTTCGTATGAGAAGCTATTCGAAGAGGAGACGAAACCAGGGCTGGAAGGCTTTGAAAAAGGTGTCGTGACAGAGTATGGCGCCGTCAATGTGATGACGGGCGAATTTACCGGTCGCTCTCCCAAGGATAAATACATCGTCATGGACGATGTCTCCCGTGACACCATCTGGTGGACATCACCCAAGGCTCCGAACGACAACAAACCAACGACTCCGGAAGTCTGGGCCGATTTGAAGGCGCTGACGACCAAACAGCTCTCCGGCAAGCGCTTGTTCGTTGTCGATGCCTTCTGCGGTACCAATGCCGATACACGGCTGAAGGTGCGGTTCATTATGGAGGTTGCCTGGCAGGCGCACTTTGTCAAGAACATGTTCCTGCGCCCGACCGACGAGGAGCTGAAGAATTTTGGTGAGCCTGACTTTATCGTCATGAACGGCTCCAAGACAACCAACCAGAAATGGAAAGAACATGGTCTCAATTCCGAGGTCTATACCGTTTTCAACCTGACCGAGAAAGTGCAGGTGATCGGCGGTACCTGGTACGGCGGTGAGATGAAGAAGGGCATGTTCGCGATGATGAACTATTTCCTGCCGTTACGCGGGATGGCTGCCATGCACTGCTCCGCCAACGTGGGCGAGGATGGCAGTACCGCAATCTTTTTCGGTCTTTCAGGCACCGGCAAGACAACGCTTTCCACCGATCCCAAGCGCGCACTGATTGGCGACGACGAACATGGCTGGGACGACAATGGCGTGTTCAACTTTGAAGGCGGCTGCTACGCCAAGACCATCCATTTGAGCGAAGAGGCCGAACCGGATATCTTCCATGCCGTCAAACGCGATGCTTTGCTGGAAAATGTCACGGTAGAAAATGACGGAACTGTCGACTATGAAGACAATTCATTGACTGAAAACACCCGTGTCTCCTACCCGATCTACCACATCGACAATATCGTCAAACCGGTATCCAAGGGCGGTCACGCAAATAAGGTCATCTTTCTGACGGCGGACGCTTTTGGCGTATTACCTCCGGTATCCAAACTAACTCCCGGCCAGACAAAGTATCACTTCCTCTCCGGTTTTACCGCAAAATTGGCCGGAACAGAGCGGGGTATCACCGAACCGACACCAGCTTTCTCAGCCTGTTTTGGCAAGGCGTTCCTGAGTGTGCATCCGACCCAGTACGGTGAGCAGTTGGTGAAACGGATGGAAGCGTGCGGTGCTGATGCCTATTTGGTCAATACCGGCTGGAACGGTACCGGCAGGCGCATCTCGATTCAGGATACCCGTGGTATTATCGACAACATTCTCGATGGCTCGATCGACAAGGCAGAAACCAGGATGTTGCCGATTTTCAACCTGGAGGTTCCGCTGGCGTTGCCTGGCGTCGATAGCAGCATTCTCGACCCGCGCGATACCTATGGGGATGTGTCAGAGTGGCAGGCCAAGGCAGAGAAGCTGGGCAAGCTGTTTATTGATAACTTTTCAGGGTTTACCGATAACGAAGAGGGCCGCTCACTGGTCACTTCAGGTCCGCAATTAGACGGAATTAAATAATCGTAACTCCAATTAAAGAGGCCGGATACATTTTTGAAAAGATGTATCCGGTCCCTTTAATGCAAGCCGTGCGAACCTGACACAATCGCGCCGCACATACCCCAGGGCACCCTCTCGACCGCTTCGCGGCCTCACCTTGTCCATGTGCTCTATCGCGATATACCGTTCATAGCCCAGGCTAGCCTCTCGACCGTTACACGGTCTCACCTCCTCCTGAACATAAAACTCTCACCCCGTTGGAATCGTCAACACCGGATTATTATCGTCGCCACCGGTACTGGTGAGTGTCGTCAGAAAGAGCATCAATGTAAAAACCCGCTTGGAGGGTAAATCAGTCGGATCAATCCAGTACCAGTAACCACCGTAATTGATTGAGGCAAAACTATTCTCGGGTTTGTCCAATCCTGAGTGCACAGAGAAAGGTCGCTGCATTTCTGGTGGTACTTCGTAACCCTCATATGACTCAGCGGCCTTACTTAACGGGACATCGACAAACCCGGCCATGGCGCTCATGATTTGCAGGATTGAACGTGTTTGAATGGCGAGAACGTCATCTTCGAAGGCGAAAGGAGAATAGACCACACGGAACTTCTCCCGCTCCGTATTCAATCCAACCACTTCCCTCGCCCGTTTTCCTTCCTCCAACTCATCTTCCGAGGCCGAGACATTTCTGAAAAAAACAATGACATCATTTTTTGTGGCAGGATCGGTGCTCTGCTTAAATGCGATTCCCCCACTAGTTTGCAAACCCCTCAAGCGATCCAGAAACTCATAGAACTCGGGGTCTGGTGTTCTCTTGCCTCCGGCGGTTACCGAGTAATTTTGCAGACCGTTAATCGCTTCTACTGCCCAGGTAAACAGCAGTCTGGCGTCATATCCTGACTGAATCAGCCCGAGTAAACTTGCAGGCTTAATCGGCTTTAGCATACTGGTTAAGTAGTCGGTACCGGTTTTTGGTGTGTATGTGATGGTGGGACGATCAGTAAATTTGCCACCTGCGCCGAGAGCAGCGGTATTACTGGAATCAAAAGCATTGCCAAAACCCAGGCCAGCCGAGACCTGTGTTTCCAGCGAGTAACCTGCCACGATTTGTCCCACATCAAGGAAAATCGGCATATCTCCATAACGCAACCGAACCAGGTTGGAGAGCAATTGGTTTTTCCAGTTCTGGCCAATACTCTGGCCATAATCCAATTGATCCCTATTAATGGATTTTGGCCCGACACTGGAGCATGCTGTGAACAAGGCCGTCAACAGCATAATGCTCAGAAAGCGTGCGAAAACACTATGGGCGGCTCTTGCAGACTTCATATTTAAACTTCCAAATCAGATAACGGCTCTAGAATAATATTTTAAAGTAAAGAGTCTCCACAGCCATCGAAAAATAAATTAACGGTGCGATCCAGCGCGCATGGAGATCTATCTTGCGTGCTTTAACAAGCTGACCATTGGTCGAAAGATGTGCGGTGTAAACGACTTCGATCATGGCCAGGAACACCATCAGGGTTGAGACCAACACAAAATAATCCAGACTGGTTAGAGTCGCCAGTCGCGGTATCATACCGGCGAGAGCAAAACGGTAGGCAATCATTGTTAGCATCGCGGTAACTGACACGCTGATCTGGGATGCGGCCAGGGAAGGGTCAATCCAGAATACCAGCCAGGACATTATCACAATAAGTATCAACGGAAAGATGACCTTGTACTTGAAGTAACCCCCATCACGCTTCACGTCCACTGAGAAAACCAGCCCGTCGATACTCGATGATTCGTCTTCGACAGAGAAATCTGTTGCGACAAAATCCCAACCGGTCACTATCCAGTCCGGCATCGTCAGTTCTTTTGAAATCCCTGAGCCTGGCGAGGGATTGAGATTGACGACATCACCACCAAAACCGACATTGGCAATCGTTATCTTCAGCCTCTGGCTATCAAATGGAAATGACTCCAATTTGAGAGGTTGTGAAAAGCTGCCCCAAAAGCGTTGTCGTTGAACGACCGCGCCATCAGGAAATACCTCAACCGATCTTGGCAAGGTTGAAGTAAGTCTCTGCTGGTTGAGCATCTGTATTCTCGGGAACCAGATGTCATCCAGAGGCATGCTGACCGATCCGGGGCCTTGATGGGCAAGTCCCGGGTCATGCCATCGCACCACGATTGTGAGATTGGCCGTAAAACTCTGCTTAACAGTATCGACCCCTTCAACATCAATCAGGAATAACCTGACCTCTACATCATGTACCCGCCCGGCAACGTCCTGCGCTTGTAAGCTTCCAGTAACACTGAGTACAAAAAGAAAAAAAATGGTCAAAAAACGGGTTTTGGTATTCATGATTACTTTTCAGGAATTAACGTCGCAATGACATGTGTCATATAGGCTTCAAACTCCTCTGAACTCAGACTGGGAGTCTGGTGCTGTTGCTGTAATTGCAGAAAACCCAGGTAGGCTGAATATGTCAATCGCGCACGATGTGATGCTTCTTTCGGGTCAAAGCCAATTTCTTCAAAAGCTATTTCAATATGCTTCATCCGGCGCTCTGCCACTCTTTCCAATAAAGGCTCGACCTGCGGGTGATCCGAAGCCATACACAATGAGCTATAAACATTGTGGGTCAGCTTTTCGCGTCCGGTGCGCCTGAAAAATGATCTTAGCCGCTCGCGGGGATCTTCAATGGCACTTAATGATGTTTGTAAATTGATCGCATCGTGTTTTTCCCAGCGGATCAGGGATTGCTCCAGCAGGGACTCACGATTATGAAAATGCCAGTAAAAGCTGCCCTTGGTAACACCCATACGCCTTGCAAGCGACTCGACAGCAACCGCCCGGATACCTTTCTCTGCGATGAGTATCAGTGCCTGCTGCTCCCAGTCGCCCGCGCTAAGAGTTGATCGTTCTTTCTTTTTTGCTATTGATTGAGTCACAAACCCAAACCGACATCATTGAATTGTAGAGCATAACCGACTATGACGTTTCAATATAGCTTCGATAGCGGTTGACTCCAGTCGAAGCATTTACCATACTCTCACGTATGGAAACATAATTATACTGATACAGTCCAATCTTATACGGTCGATTTTTCGACAAAGATCGTGTCAGGAAAATGTTATTAGTATTCTCGGAGGGTAATAGCAATGTTCTGGGTTCTGATTTTAAGTTTGCTGGGTGTCTCAATCATCGCAGCCTATCGTGGTTTCAACCTTTCAAACTGGACCATAAGTATGGCCCTGGTGCTGGTTGGATTTGCCATTTTTACCAATGTCTCAACACTGGCGATCATTGTTTTGTCAGTATTGTTTGCAGCCGTCGCTGTTCCATTGAACTTCAAACCACTCCGGCGCAAATGGCTCAGCGCACCGTTCCTTGCACTCTATCGAAAAATGCTTCCTACGCTTTCCGACACCGAAAAGGTCGCCCTGGAAGCAGGTACCGTCGGCTGGGAAGGTGAGCTTTTTGCCGGTAATCCGAACTGGGATTCATTGCTGGAGGAGTATTGGCCTCAACTGAACAAGGAAGAGCAGGCGTTTGTAGATGGGCCGGTTGAAGAACTGTGCCAAATGCTTAACCCCTGGGAAAATTCACACGAACTTGCCGATCTGCCACCCGAAGCCTGGGCATTTCTCAAAGAAAACCGGTTTTTTGGGATGATCATTCCAAAAGAATTTGGCGGTCTGGGTTTCTCTGCAATAGCGCACCGCGCTGTGTTACAGAAAATTAGCTCGGTTTGTTCAGTTGCAGGCAGTACCGTGGCTGTCCCCAATTCACTGGGCCCGGCAGAGTTACTGGTCCACTACGGCACAGATGAGCAAAAGAACTACTACCTGCCGCGTCTCGCCAAGGGTGAAGAAATACCCTGTTTCGGTCTGACTGGTCCAACTGCCGGTTCGGACGCCACCTCCATTCCCGATACCGGTATTATTTGTAAAGGCAAGTACAAAGGAAAGCAGGTACTGGGTATTCGCCTCAATTTTGATAAACGGTATATTACCCTGGCACCGGTGGCAACGATCGTCGGCCTGGCCTTCAGGCTGTATGATCCCGATGGACTGGTAGGTGATAAAAAAGATATCGGCATTAGTGTCGCCTTGATTCCCAGCGAGACTCCGGGGATGGAAATCGGCGCACGTCATATGCCGTTGAACGTTCCATTTCATAACGGTCCGGTACGCGGCAAAGATGTGTTTGTTCCACTGGATACGCTGGTTGGCGGTATTGAAATGGCCGGAAATGGCTGGCGTATGCTGATCGAGCTTCTGGCTGTTGGCCGGGCTATCACACTACCGTCTTGTTCGTCCGGTGGTGTCAAATTATGCGCATTGACAACTGGTGCATATGGCCGGATCCGCAAACAGTTTAATTTGCCAATAGGCCGTTTTGAAGGCGTAGAGGCGGCGATGTGCCGGCTGGCTGCGTATACCTATTCAATCTCTGCCCTGTCACGAATGACCGCGACAGCGGTAGACCTCGGTCAGAAGCCCTCCGTACCATCAGCGATTGCCAAATACCACGCCACTGAAATGGGTCGCCAGGTTATTACCGATGCCATGGATGTTCATGGCGGCAAGGGCATTGTCATGGGTCCGCGCAACTACCTCGGCAGGGGCTGGCAGGGGTCACCCATCTGGATTACCGTTGAGGGTGCCAATATCCTGACACGCAGCATGATGATCTTTGGCCAGGGCGCCATCCGCTGCCATCCGTATGTACTGAAAGAGATGCAGGCGGCCAGGATGGAAGACCGGGAAGAAGGTCTTGCTGAATTTGACCGCCAGTTGTTCGGCCATATTGGCTACAGCATAAGCAACGCCGTTCGCAGCATGGTATTGGGCTTGAGCTTTGCCCGGTTTGCAGCCGTGCCCACCGACCGGAAAACCGCACGTTATTACCGTAAACTGACACGTTATTCAGCAGCGCTGGCTTTTGCATCGGACATCGCCATGCTGATGCTTGGTGGCAAGCTGAAACACAAGGAACGCATTTCCGGTCGTTTGGGTGACGTGTTAAGCCAGTTATACATCTGCTCAGCCATGCTGAAACGGTTTGAGATCCAGGGTCGCCCCGCTGCCGATCAACCGATACTGGCCTGGGCATTCCACGATGCCATTTACAAGATTCAGACCGCCCTTGGGCTGGTTGTGGACAATTTCCCCAGTCGCGCTGTGCGTATTCTTCTAAGTGTGTTTATTTTCCCGTTTGGACGGCATGAGCGCCAACCCGGCGACCGACTCGGTCACAAGGTATCTCAATTACTCATGCACCCTTCAGAGACACGTAAACGCCTGACAGATGGAATCTTCATCTCCGACAAGGCCAGCAACCCTGTTGGTATTCTGGAGCTGGCACTACCCCGTGTCATTGCAACTGAACCGCTGGAGCGTCGTCTTCACAAGGCTGAAATTGCCGGTAAGTTCACCGACATTGATAAACAGACTCAATTGGAACAGGCTGTTGAACTATCCATCATTACAGCCGATGAAGCAGAGGAACTGAAGGCTGTAAGGGCCATGGTCACAGAGATCATCGCGGTAGACGAGTTCGAAAGCGACTACCTGAGAATGGGTTCACACGGCCAGGCCGCACCGGTTACAGAGCAGGCAGCTTAACCATGTAGGGTGCGTAACTTGCAAGGTGAGAGAAGGTGAGAGAAGGTGAGACGGGGAACCCGTCGAGAAGCCAGCCTGAGCCGTTACGCAGCACCCTACAGCATGCCGGTTTCGAGCCTGGCAGCCTCGGTCATCATCTGGTAGTTCCACGGTGGCTCAAATGTCAGTTCGACATCCACCTTCACGATCGTCGGTATGATCTGAATCTTGCTGCGTACGTCTTCGACAATAATGTCACCCATACCGCATCCCGGAGCGGTCAATGTCATGGTGACATCAACCTCTCTTTGTCCCTGTTCATTCTGTTTCAATTCACATGAATACACCAGGCCCAGGTCCACGATATTGACAGGGATTTCCGGGTCGTAACAGGTTTTCATCTGGGACCAGACCAGCTTTTCGACGTCATCATCACTGGCATTTTCCGGCAATTCGGGTGGTAAAACAGGTTCTTTGCCGATTGCATCGGCATCAATACCGGCAACCCTGAACAGGTTTCCATCGATAAAAACGGTAAAACTCCCGCCAAGTGACTGGGTAATATATCCAACAGTACCTGCCGGCATGGTCAGTTCATCACCGGCGGGTATCATGACAACGGCACAGTCCCTTTCGAATTGGCAGGGTTGGCTGGTATGGCTAAACATGAGCTATTGATTCAACCCATCTTGGCTTGCAGGTAATTTTCAATGCCCATTTTTTCGATCAGAATCAATTGAGTCTCGAGCCAGTCTACATGCTCCTCCTCGGAGGCCAGAATGGAATCAAACAGGTCACGGCTGACGAAATCGCGGCATTCTTCACACCATTCAATGGCGTCTTTTAACTCCGGCAATGCATCCATCTCCAGCGCCAAATCACATTCAATCATTTCACGTGGTGCTTCCCCGATTCTGAGCTTGCCAATATCCTGCATATTGGGCAGTCCCTCCAGGAACAATATCCGCTCGATCAATTGATCCGCATGCTTCATTTCGTCCAGAGATTCACCATGTTCGTGATCAGCCAGTTCCGTCAGGCCCATATCTTTATACATACGTGAATGCAGAAAATACTGGTTTATTGCCACCAGTTCATTCTTTAACACTGCGTTGAGAAAACCAATAACCTTACGGTCGCCTTTCATTGTACCGGACTCCTTTAGAAACTCTGATTTTAAATAGACAGGGGCATCAATCCGAACCATTCGGCTTTTGGACAATGCTCAAAATTTGTTTGATTTTAGCAGGTGTTGAGCTAACCCGCATCTTGCGTGAGAGTTTCCAGTTCAGGCCAATTGCATGACAGGAAGCAGTACTTTGGATTGCCTGACTTCTATCAGAGACTGTTGCAGAATTTTAACCACCGTTTCTTTGCAACAGCCACATTTACTGCCACAACCGGTCGATTGCCTCAGCTGCCTCATATTGCTAACACCATCCTCTACCGCGTCGCGAATATCAGAATCGGTGACTGAATTGCAAATACAGACGTACATAGCGCTTTCCTGTTTCTAGTGAAAACATTCTAATTCTTAATGAGAATGATTGTCAATTAGATTCAGGAGTCGCTTCAGAGAATTATCAACCTGTGGTCATCATTGGCTCAAGCAGTGTCAGGGCCTGCCTGTAAACACGGCGTTTGAACCTGATGACGTTATCAGCGGGATACCAGAAATCTACCCAGCGAAAATCACGGAACTCAGGCTCGCCGGTAGTTTTGAAATCGAACTGAACATCATCATCGCGCAGCTTCAACAAAAACCAGACCTGCTTCTGACCAATACAAAGAGGCTTGCACTGTGATCTCTGAAAACGACGGGGTAACTGGTAGCGTAGCCATCCAGGGGTTGCACCCAGTAATTGAACATGCTCTTTGACCAGGCCGGTTTCTTCATGCAATTCCCGGTACATGGCCTCCACGGGAGTTTCGTCGGTATTCATGCCGCCCTGCGGAAATTGCCAGCCATCATTGTTTGACCGTTGCGCCCAGAACACCTGGCCATCATTGTTCATGATAACCATGGCTACATTGGGTCTGAATCCGTCTGAATCGATCATGTTTATTTTATATTTTGAGCCTGCTGAAAACCGATGTTATGGGTTTGCTTAATACGTGCGATAATTTTAAATCTTAATCAACCGAGCCATGTTAATCAATCCTGCAAAATGATTCCAACCTCATTACGCCGATCATTGCTCTTTATATTGCTGCTGCTATCAGTCAGCAGTATTTTTTTTGCAAGTGCAAGCGGTTCGGTCACACTGGGTTGGTCGGAATGGCTTGCTGCAGTCCAGGAACCCACCAGCCGCCATGGTGAATTGATCTGGCGGTTACGGCTGCCCCGTGCATTGGCCGCGTGGGTAGTGGGTTCGATGCTGGCAATGTCCGGTTGCCTGATGCAGGTGCTATTGCGTAATCCACTGGCGGATCCCTATGTCCTCGGCGTATCAGGTGGCGCCGCTTTTGCTACCTTGCTGGGTATGGTGTTTGGTATCGCAGCCGGATTCCTGCCATGGCTGGCCATTCTGGGTGCGCTGGTTTCCATTTTGATCGTTTTTGGCCTGGCCCGAGGAACCGGGCCCTGGAGTGGTACCCGTCTGTTATTGACCGGTGTTGTTACCGCTTCCGGCTGGGCCGCACTGATCAGCCTGGTTCTCTCCCTGAGCCCCGATAACAGCCTGCGCGGAATGTTATTCTGGCTGATGGGTGACCTGAGTTATGCCACACTGCCCTCCTGGTCCCTGGCTGTGCTCGGCGGCAGCTTTATCCTTACCCTGGGTCTTGCACGCAGCCTGAACGTGCTGGCCATGGGTGAAACAACCGCCCGACTACTTGGAGAACCGACCCACCGTATGCTCTGGCTGGTCTACTTGCTCGCATCAGTTTTGACGGCTACCGCAGTCTCCATTGCGGGCAGTATTGGTTTTGTGGGTTTGATCGTGCCGCACCTGATGCGCTTATTGGTTGGTTCAGATCACCGTATTCTTATCCCGGCCGCGACGCTGTTTGGTGGGGTGTTCCTGGTATTTTCAGATACGCTTGCACGCACCGTGCTGAGCCCCCAGCAGTTACCCGTCGGCGTCATAACGGCGCTGCTTGGCGTACCGCTGTTCCTGCTGTTATTAAATCGTGCAAGGCTAAAGGGCGTATGACTTCGTTGGCATGCCAATCCCTTGATGTCAGCATCGCGGGCAAAAATATCTGCAGCAGACTCGATCTGGAACTTGAGCCGGGCCAGTTCTGGGGTCTGTTGGGGCCAAATGGCATCGGAAAAACAACACTGCTCAAATGCATGGCTGGATTGTCCCCGCCCGATAGCGGCAAGGTGTTACTGGAAAATCAGGAGATAGAAAACCTGCCGCGGCGTGTGGTTGCCCGTCTGCTGGGTATGCTCCAGCAGCACACGGTTTATGTCTTTGATGCCAGCGTGCTCGAAACGGCCATGACCGGACGGCATCCCCACCTGGCATATTGGGAACGTGAAGGTCCAAAGGACAAGCAAAAGGCGCTGGACGCCATCCGGGTCGTCGATCTGGCCGGCTTTGAAACCCGTAGCGTGACGGGTTTATCCGGTGGAGAGGCACGTCGCCTGGCATTTGCCTCGCTGATCGTACAGGAACCAGCCATCCTGTTATTGGACGAACCAACCAACCATCTTGATATGAAGCACCAGATTCGCATCATGAACCAGGTGAAGAAACAGGTCACCGGGGAGCAGCGTGGCGCCATGATCGCATTACACGACGTTAACCTGGCAGCCCGTTACTGCACCCATATTGTGATGCTATTGGGTCAAGGAGACTGGCAGGCAGGGCCGGTGGCTGAATTACTGAACCGGGAGAACCTCGAACGGCTCTATCAGTGTCCGGTCGAAGTGGTGCAAACCTCAGGCGGCAGGCGATTCCTGCCGGGAAGCTGAATCCAGCTGCCCTTTTAATCGCGTATAGGATTTACCCAGGTGCCAGGCACCAATTGCCCACACTGCCATGATGGGAATGTAAATCCATGCAACCTGGGCAATTGAAAGACCGGCCATCATCGTGCCTTTGAAAATCCAGCTGGCAGTAACATCACTGCCACGATAAACCACCGTGTCGATGAAGTTCTTGCTCTTGTACTTGGTTTCGCGATCAACAACGGTGAACAACATTTCCTTGACCGGCCCTAACAAACCGTAGTTTAACGCCCGTTGCGCGACCTGGACCGCGGCGAACAGGACCAGCCCAAGCGAACTACCCAGAATGGTAAAGCCTGCCGCTAAAATGATCGGCGGCAAAATTGCCGTTCGCGGCATGCCAAGGTAGATCACCAGGCGTGATGTAATCAGAAACTGGAACAGGAACGCCAGTACCTGAACAATCAGGTCCACATAGCTGAAAAAACGGGTTCGCTCATCAAATCCCACGATATTTTCATCAACCAAAACTGCGAGGCCGTTATAGAGAAACGTCGCGGTCAGGTTATGGGACAGCATTAAGAGACATATCAGTAGAAGATATTTTGATTTAAAGATGTGCACTGCACCTTCCCAGATGCTGCCTCCGATAATTTTAGCGGGTTGGTCCTGATGTTGGTGGCGTTCAAACCGGCCGAGGGTAATAGCAAAGGCCGTTGCAACCATCAGGCAGATTACAGAGAGTGTCATGACACCACCGGAACCGATCTGACCAACCCAGTTTGCGGTCAACAAGGGTCCGGAAATTGCACCAAGACTGCCACCCGCCATAATGCTGCCGAATAATCGCTGTGCCTGGTCCGGGTGGAAAATATCGGCCATGAAGCTCCAGAATATCGAAACCACGAACAGGTTGAAAACACTCAGCCAGACATAAAAGCTGTATTGAACCCAGTCGCCGGTTGCGTCACCCTCGAATGCGAATGCGAAAAAGACCAGGTTCGAAATAAAAAACAGGTAAATCCCGGGGACAAAAAGTCCTCGTCTGAACTTTGAAACCAACCAGCCAAAAATCGGAACGATCAGCAACATGCACACAAATGTCGCGGTATATAACAGATGCAGGGATTCGGCATGATTGGCCGAAACCGTGCCGCGGATGGGCCTCAGCATGAAGTAACCGGCTAACAGGAAAAAGAAATAACCAAAAGCCAGCAGAAAACGTGGCCATTCACCGTGACGGATATTGATCAGGTTCAAAAAGGGTCAGCCCTCCATGATGGAGACTGCCTGACCGGGCCGCAGCCGTTCGTTCCCACGGATAATGACCGTATTCCCATCCGACAAATCACCACTGACCTCTATCTGGTCACCGGAGCCAATACCTGTTGTAACCATGACCTGTTTCGCTTTCTGGTCACTATCGACGACAAAAACAGAAATTTCACCCGGCCTCAACACCAGTGCGTCACGCGGAACCACCAGTGCATCCCTGGCATTTGAAGTCGGCACAGAAACCCGCAAGGTCTGACCTACAGGAAAACTGTCGTTTTCAATATCCAGCCTGAGTTCAAATTGATGAGTGTTCTCTGAACCAACTGCCACCACTGTTCTGACCTTGCCGGTCGCCACAACATTTCCAGTACGTACAACAAGCTCCTGACCGGGTTTCACATAGGAATAATAATCAAGCGGCGCCCTTGCGATTACCTCAAGGTGTTGCTGGTCAACCATACGTACTACATTTTTACCGATATCGACCCGCTCCCCCGGCATCATCAACCGCTCAACCACGATTCCGCTAAAAGGTGCACGTATGCTGGTTCGGGACAATTGGTCTTCCACTTGTGCCAAACGTGATTTGGCGACCCGGAGATCACCCCTCGAAACATCACGGTCAGACCGGGTTTCCTCGAGCTTGGTTGCGGCAGCCAGGTTCGATTCCGCCAATTTGACATACCGGCTTTCCTCGCTTTCGAGGTATTTCAGCCTGGCCTGGGCACGCTCAACCTCGGCTGATAGTTCCTGTTTCCGAAGCTGGATGACCGTATCCTCGATCTTTGCAACCACATCGCCTGTAGCGGCCATGGTACCCACATCCGCGACATCCATCAGTCTACCGGTCACTTCTGCCGCAAGCCTGGCATCACTGCGGCTTACGACCGTACCGGGCACAATGGTTTCCGGTGCTATTGACTGTATTGAAGCCAGGGCCACCCGTACATTGGCTGCCCGGGCTCCACCCTGCGCCAATGCCAGGGACTGGAGCCCCAACCCAAAAGCAAGCAGCGGAAACAACCATACCGATTTTTTCATATTGCCCATATCCAATTAATCATATTTCCAGCCTTCATACCTGCACAACCTCAGTACCCGGATATTCCTCTTCTTTGGAGCGTAACAGGCTGGGCAACAGAACCAGTGTGAACAAGGCGCTGACCAGCATACCGCCAACTATCACTGCCGCCATACCACGATAGAGTTCCGTTCCAGACCCGGGAACCAGCATTAACGGCAGCATACCGAAAATACTCGTCATCGTACTCATCAGAATGGGTCTTAAGCGCAAGCGGACAGCACTTTCCACCGCATCGCGCCGCGACATGCCTTCACGCTCACCATCCCTTGCCCGGTAGACCAGCAAAATAGCATTATTAACCACCAGGCCCAACAGGATAACGAAACCAATCATGGTCAGCAGATCCATTTTCTGCCCCCCCGTCGCGAATAGTGCCAAATCCATCAAACGCAGGGAGATGATACCGCCAACGGTGGCCATTGGAATCGTCAGGATGACCAGCAATGAGTCCTTAAAGGAACGAAACAAAGCAGAGATCAATAAATAAAGAATGACAATGGCCAGTGAGAAACTGCCCGCCATGCTTTTCAGGGCCTGATCAAGGGCCTCAGCGGTCCCGCGCATCTGAATTGATGCATCTTTCGGCAGTTGCTCCATGATGACCGGCACCACCTGTTCTTCAATCACCGCGATAGCATCCTCAAGGGCCATTGAGCCCGGCGGCGTAACCTGCAATGTCAGCGTACGTTTTCGATCGACCCGTCGAATCTGCGATGGACCGGCCGTTCGTACAACCTCTGTGAGTTCGCCGATGGTTTGAATTTCACCATTTGCCGTTGCCACCGGCATCGCTGCCAGTTCCTCCGGCGTAGTCCATTGCTCGGCACGCATAATGACGTTATAACGCCGTGTGCCATCAAAGTATTCACCCATAAACGCGCCGTCACCCATGGCGCGGATAACAGTGGCCATACGTGCCCGGTTCCAGCCAACCTCGGCTATGCGGCGATCATTCGGTATCAGGCGCAATTCCGGTTCAGCCTGCTCAAGTCCCGGAAGCGGTCGCACATTGACGCCGGGCAAAGCTTCACGAATGGCTTGAAAACCGGCCTGGCCACCCTGGATCAGCGATTCAAAAGAATCAGCCTGCAAATCCACATTGATCTGCCGACCACCCCTGGCGCCACCGAAAATTGCACGCCGACCGGCAAAACCAAACGTGTCCGGAAAACCGGTCAGAATTTCGGAATTGAAAATACCAATCAGTTCATCCACGTCACCCGGATCACTGGCCCTGCCACCGATGAATGTGCCAAACCCCGGTGAAACACCCAGAAAATAGCTGTTCATCTGTATGCGGTGCTCGCCATTGATATATTTATCAAGCCGCCGGTCAATCACATCCATGACCTCTCTTTTGGCGGTTTCCACACCCAGACCCGGCGGTGCCAGCATGAAACCGAATATGAAATTTCGTTTTCCTTCGGGCAGATAGTCCGCTGAAGGTTTGAGAATCAACAAGAGGGCCAATGGCACTATTGTTAATCCGGCAATCCATAAACGCCGCCGCTGCTTTGTGCTCGTCCAGGTCATTATGTGGTTGGTAATCCATCGCCACCAATGGTGATGGATATCTTCAATGGCACTGCCTTTGACCCAATTGGATGCGGCCGAAGGTAAAACTGTCACCGCAACAATTAAGGATGCCGTAACCGCTGCGGAAATAGTGATGGCAAGATCACTAAACAGTTGACCGGCTTCATCTTTGAGAAATACAACCGGCATAAAAATCGCAACCGTGGTGGCTGTGGATGCCAGCAAAGCACCCCAAACCTGCATCGTGCCGCGTTCAGAAGCATCATCACCATCGCGGCCGGCTTCACGTTGCCTGAAGATATTTTCCAGGACGACAATGGCCGCATCGAGAACCATACCGGTTGCAAAAGCGAGACCGGCCAGGGAAATGATGTTCAGTGTCCGGCCGGTAATGTTGAGCACTATAAACGCTGCAAAAAGACACAGGGGAATGGACAGGGCAACGATCAATGTGGCTCTGAACTTTCTCAGGAACCACCATAAGACAACCACCGCCAGCGCCATACCCAGTAGCAAATTATTCCGGACCATTTTAATGGACCCGGTGACATAGACCGATTCATCATAATTTTGCTCGATCAACAACCCGGCGCGGTCGAGTTCATTGGCTGCCAGGTCGGCAATCGTTGCTTTCAGAGCTGTCATGACTTCAAGTACGTTGACACCTGATTCCGGTGTTACATTGACCGCAATAGAAGCACCGCCATTCATGTGCAGCATGGTGGTCGGATCCACCATGGTCATTTCAATACGTGCGATATCTTTTAAGCGTATGGGTTTACCATCGCGCCATTCAAGTACCAGGTCACCGAGTGACGCTACCTCGTATTTACCACTAAACCGGACCGTGAACTGCCGGCGCCCAACCTCGTTACTACCGGCTGATATATTCGAGTTCGCACCCAGTTCGCCTGATACAGATGTCAGGTCCAGGCCGATATTTGCCGCTTTATAAGGATCAAAAGTAATCCTGACTTCGTGGGTACGCCCACCAAATGCCCCGGTCCTCGAAACACCCGGCACTCTTTCCAACCGGGTAATAACGTTCTCTTCAAGAAAATCCTGGTAAGACTCGATCGGACGCTCATTACCGGGTTTAAGGCTCACTGCGAACCAGGCGATGACCTTCTCAAAGCTGTTGCCGCCAACACTGATTAGCGGTTCATTGGCATCGATAGGATACCTGGGCACCTGGTTCAGGCGGTTCATGACTTCGATGAGAGCGCGGTTCATGTCGGTGCCAATCGCAAACTCCATTTGAATGGAGCCACTTCCGAAACTGGAGCTTGAAGACATTCTGAGCAGACCCGGCACACTGCGCAGGACATCTTCCTGGGGTTCAATGATCTCCGACTCGATCTCACTGGGCGCCGATGCACGCCATGACGTTCTAATTGAAATCTCCGGGCGTTCGATCTCCGGTGTCATCTGGATCGGCAGACGCATGAGGCTGATCGTCCCAAAAATAACCACGAGAATACCTGCGACAATTACCGCAACCGGGTTTCCCAGGGATATTCGCGTTAAGGTCAAATCAAATTCTCACGTCGACTCATTTTGCAACTATACCTGATTTTTGCATACCGAAAAGTGCGCTGATTCCATGTTGAATGGTGCATAAGCCAGCTATTGGCTACGCTATAGCGCCGAGCCCAATCAACCTTATGCTTCACCACCGGTAATCATCGGCAGCGGCACATGAATGACCGCGCACACGACACGAAGCAATTCCATTTCAGTCACCGCAACACTGTCATCCGCCATCACGGTTGCAATCATGGCCTTCACCAGGTTTTCCTTATCAGCCGGCTTGAGTTGATCAAGTGCAGGCAAGGCATCATCCAGGGTTGCGCTCCAGTCACCTATATCCGGCATTGCAGCCGTCACATCGTCGCCAAACAGGGCGTTTCCAGCCCGGTAAGCATCTCCGGCATCTGCCGCATTTTCATTGCCGTTTACGGCCAGTATGGCGATGACTGCCCTCGCCTTGTCGATGATCTGAGGAAGGGATTTTTTCCCTGAGAGCCTGACCCGTTGCGGGTTCACTGATTCCCACAGGTGCTGGGCAATAATTTTTGCCATCAGGTACTCGAACACATCGGTTTGCCCGTCAGCCTGGCTCAATGCCTCTACAGTGGCTAACACTTTGCTGACGTGGTCCGGCGGCCGGCGTTTCAATTCCGGGATCGAGATTTCGAGTAGCGGCAATCGTTGCTCTCTCGCCAATTCCGGTGCAGCGCTCAACAGGCCACGCACCCGGGTCTCGCTATCACTCCCCATTTTCTGAGCAACAAACAACAATTGTTGCTCGCGAATTTCATCATTACGGTCCATCAGGCAGTAAAAAAGAACCTCTGTGGCCCATTGATTGGAATGCGCCGCCTGGCTGATCTCTTCCGGAATGGAAGCCGCCAGCGTTGCTGCCATCAATATTCTTGAAAAATCCGGATGACCTATCTGATCCACAAGGTTATCGGCATTGAACATACCGCCACCGTGAGATTTTTCTTTCTTCTGCTCGCGGGCTGCCTGCTCCGCCTCGGCCTCCCCCTGTCGTTGAATTTTCCTGGCCAACTGCACAAGGTCATCCGGTCTGAATGACCTGTCAATTCGCCCTATTCGATCGTTCAAAGGAGGGTGGGTTGAGAACATGCGTACTTGCTCACCGTTACCGAACAGCATATGACTGACTTCCTCGGTCTCCACATTCAGATAAGAAGCATCACTGTATATGGCGATTTTTTTCAGCGCACCCGCAATACCATCAGGATCACGTGTGAACTGCACGGCCGATGCATCCGCGAGGAACTCACGCTGACGTGAAACTGCGGACTTTATCCAGCGGCCAAAAAACAAACCGATGTATCCCACCAGCATGACTGCAACTGCAACCAGCACGATCGCACCACCATTGCTGTTTTTTGAACGCCCCACGTAATAAGAGCCATGCAATACCCGGCGACCGATCAGCGACAACACCAGGATACCGAACAATGCACCCATCAGGCGGATATTAAGACGCATATCACCGTTGAAAATATGACTGAATTCGTGAGCGATTACCCCCTGTAATTCGGCACGGTTGAGCTTTTCCAGTGCGCCCCGTGTGACAGCTACCGCAGCATCTGCAGGTGTAAAACCGGCAGCAAAGGCATTGATACCCGACTCCTGTTCCAGTACATAGATCTCCGGCACCGGGATACCAGATGCCAGCGCAATTTCCTCAACCACGTTATACAGGCGCCTGCGCAAGGGGTCATTGGCATCCGCCTCGACCAGAACACCACCCAGGTCACGTGCAACTTTTCCACCCCCCGAGCGCAAGGCAGCCGTCTTGAAAAGACTGGCAACCGCAATCACGGCAGCAGTCACTGCCGCGCCACCCAAAAGCATTGGCATGCTGGCTTTCAGTGTTTGCATATTAAATACAAACTGCTGTTGCTCGATATTCATCAAACCAAATGCCACCAGTATGGCGACATCAATTACAACAATAATGACCAAAACAGCAAGAATGAACAGAAAGACCAGCCAGCGACTCTGGCGGCGCGCCTGTTCCTGATATTCGAAAAAATTCACCTGGGGAACCTCTGGATGCCCGCTAAGGCATATGGCCGCCCGGACCGGGCAGCCATTGCATCAGTTGACAACTTAAAACGAAACCTCGGGTACTTCGCGTTTGGCTTCATCCTCGATTTCCAGCAGTTCTGCGTGTTGGAAACTGAACCAGCCTGCAAAAAAGTTATTCGGAAATGACTCGCACAAGGTGTTGTATTGCATAACCGAATCGTTATATGCCTGGCGCGCAAATGCAACCTTGTTTTCCGTCGTCGTCAATTCTTCCGAAAGCTGCATCATGTTCTGATTGGCTTTCAGATCCGGATAGGATTCTGAAAGAGCAAACAAGCGTCCAAGCGCCCCGGACAAGCCCTGTTCTGCCTTTGCCAGTTGTTTCATGGCTGCTGGGTCAGACGGGTCTTTTGCGGCGGCTTTCAAACCCGACACGGCCGTATTACGTGCATTGATGACGGCTTCAAGTGTTTCACGCTCGTGTTTTATATAACCCTTGGCCGTTTCCACCAAGTTGGGTATCAGGTCATGACGACGCGTGAGTTGCACATCAATTTGTGCGAATGCATTCTTGAAACGATTCCTGCCTGCGACCAACCGGTTGTAGATCGATATCGCAAAAAAGACCGCACCAACAATTAGAACAAGCACTATCCAACCCATTGTAAATCTCCTTAAATACCGACCGATCGAACGAAGAGTCTAACAAAACTAAAACACTTGTGACTGTGCCTCAAGTCACCTGTCTACCGGTTCAGTTTAGCCCATGAGTCACGTAATGATACCGTTCTGTTCAGAATCGGCCGCTCAGAATCCGCACTATCCTGGTCAATTGTGAAATAGCCCACACGTTCAAACTGAAAGAAATCCCCGGGACTACCCATGGCCACCGCCGGTTCGACAATAGCGTCAGTAATAACATCCAGCGAGTGAGGATTCAGAAACTCGAGATAGTCTTTTTCCTTGTCGGCCAATGGGTTGGCCACACTGAACAGTCTGTCATACTGGCGAATCTCGGCGTTGATGCCATGTTCTGCGGACACCCAGTGAATGGTGCCTTTGACTTTTCGTGCAGCACCCGGCAAACCACTCCGGCTTTCAGGATCGTACTCACAATGAATTTCAGTGATATTGCCCCCGGCATCCTTGACGAGACCGGTGTACTTGATAATAAAGGCGTTGCGCAAACGGACTTCACCACCCGGACGCAAACGGAAGAATTTACGTGGCGGGTCTTCCATGAAATCACCGCGTTCTATCCAGATTTCCCGGCTCATAGGCACTGAACGGCTACCCATTTCAGGCTTCTGCGGGTGGGAAGGTGCTTCAAATTGCTCGGTTTTACCTTCAGGGTAGTTGGTCAGAACCACTTTTATCGGATCCAGTACTGCCATGGCCCTGGGCGCGTTCTCATTCATATCATTACGGACGGCATTCTCCAGCACACCCATTGGAATAATGCTTTCAGCTTTAGACACACCCGCTTCTTTCCAGAAGGTACGAATTGACTGTGCCGTGTACCCGCGGCGACGCAGACCAGCGATGGTGGGCATACGCGGGTCATCCCATCCCGATACATAGCCGCCCTCAACCAGGTCCTTGAGCTTGCGTTTACTCATCACGGTAAAATCGAGATTGCCGCGCGCAAATTCTATCTGCTGCGGGTGACAGGGTGCAGGGATATTGTCGAGAAACCAGTCATATAGCGGTCGATGCTCTTCGAACTCCAATGTGCATATGGAATGCGTAATCCCTTCAATGGCATCTGAGATACCGTGCGCCCAGTCATACATGGGGTAGATATTCCATTCGTCCCCGGTACGGTGATGTACTACCTTGCGAATACGGTAAATGGCCGGATCGCGCATGTGCATATTGCCTGAAGCCATGTCAATACGTGCACGCAGCACATGCTCACCGTCCGCAAATTCACCATTTTTCATACCCTCAAACAAATTGAGGCTTTCCTCAACGGACCGGTCACGATAAGGACTGTTGGTACCCGCCTGAGTCAGGGTGCCCCGGCTTGAGCGCATGGATTCTGCATCCTGGCTGTCGACGTATGCCTTACCGGTCTTTACCAGGTGAACTGCATAGTCATATAACTGTTGAAAGTAGTCCGAAGCATGTCGGAGTTCATTCCATTCAAAACCCAGCCATCGAACATCACTCATGATTGCCTGGGCGAAATCCTCGCTTTCCTTTAGCGGGTTGGTATCATCAAAACGCAAGTTGGTTGTGCCGCCAAACTCGGCAGCAAGACCAAAGTTCAGACATATGGACTTGGCATGTCCAATATGCAGATGACCATTGGGTTCCGGCGGAAAGCGTGTAACGATTTTGTTGTGTTTACCCGACTCAAGGTCACGTATAACGATATTTCGTATAAAGTTGCTGACAGGTGGTGTCTGGTCGTTATTCAATGGAGTAGCCTTTTAACTGCTTTCATAATTGCTTGAACCGTGGATTCTATCGCAATACGGTCGTGTGCCACTACCGTTTATCCATTGAGCCTGTGCAAAACTGACACGCGTCGCTCCTGCAGCTCCATCAGAATCCATTGCTGTATGAACACACACAAAGCCGAGGATGTACAGTAGCTTGTTTCGGGACCTTACGAGACAGGGATGTCGAGGAAGAGCGACACAAGGATGTGTTTAAGCGAGTCCTGAAACAAGCTACTGTGCAGCCTTGGCGCCCGGGTAGAAAATCAACCGGGTAAACGCGTGGGTAACAAGTTACCCACCCTACGAGCCGTGCAAAATTGACACAATCGCGCCGCACATCCATGGACCCTGTGCCAATTTGACACAATCGCATCGCACATTAATTGATAGGCTGTGCAAAATTGACACAATCGCGCCGCACATACCCCAGGGCACCCTCTCGACCGCTTCGCGGCCTCACCTTGTCCATGTGCTCTATCGCGATATACCGTTCATCCTGAACATAATCCTGAACATAAAAAAACCCCGGCCAGGGGGCCGGGGTTTGAATAGGTGCGTCGCAATAGGCATAGAAGTGTGGGGACTGCCTGTCATGAGAAGCGACACACCGGCACAGTCAACTTGCATGTAAAGCATACCTTTTGCAGGTTAAAAAGATGTAAAGCAAATGTTGGTTATTTGTGATTGTTTGAAATTGAACTCAAGCGACCTGGGAGGCGCTACGATGGCGTTTCAAATACACCAGCAAAAGGGAGATTGCAGCCGGTGTCATACCGGGTATCCTCGAGGCCTGCCCGATACTTTCCGGCAGGGTTTTCTGCAGCTTCTCGCGAAGCTCTGAGGATAAACCGGATACCTGGCTATAATCAAACCCCGAAGGGATCAGGGTATCTTCATTGCGCTGGTTTTTCTCCACTTCCCCGGCCTGGCGCGTCAGATAACCCGCATAACGAACCTGAATATCAACCTGCTCCGCAACTTTCACATCACTGCTACCAGGGCCGAGACCGGCCACTTTCATGAGGTCTGGATAACTTATTTCCGGTCGCCTGAGCAAATCCAGGGCTCTCGCTTCTTTGCTCAGTACCACGCCGAGCTTTTCCCTGAGTGACTTACCTATATCATTGTCGGGGTTTACCCAGATAGAACCCAGCCTTTGTTGCTCCGCTTCAATGGCAAGCTTTTTATTTTCAAATGCCCGCCAACGGTGATCATCGACCAGCCCAAGACGGCGACCGGTTTCAGTCAGGCGTAAATCTGCGTTGTCTTCACGAAGCTGCAGGCGATACTCCGCCCGACTGGTGAACATCCGATAGGGTTCACGGGTGCCCTGTGTCACGAGATCATCGATCAGTACACCGATATAAGCCTCGTCCCTGCGTGGCACCCAGGCATCCTCACCACGTACGCTACGCGCGGCATTGATACCAGCGACCAGGCCCTGGGCTCCCGCCTCTTCATATCCGGTTGTGCCATTGATTTGCCCCGCAAAAAACAGGCCATGGACCGGCTTGGTTTCGAGACTGAACTTCAAACCACGCGGATCAAAGAAATCATATTCGATGGCATAACCCGGTCGTGTTATGTGGGCATTCTCAAACCCGGGAATGCTGTGAACAAATGCCAACTGAACATCATAAGGCAAACTGGTGGATATGCCATTGGGATACAGTTCACGTGTATTCAGGCCTTCCGGCTCAACGAATATCTGGTGACTTGCACGCTCTGCAAAGCGCACTATCTTATCTTCAATAGACGGGCAATATCTCGGGCCTGTTCCATCGATTTGCCCCGAATACATTGGCGAACGGTGTAATGCAGAGCGGATAATTTCGTGGGTTTCTTCTGTCGTATTGGTCATCCAGCAATTGACCTGCTCCGGCTGATCTTCATGTGTGCCCATAAAAGAAAAAACCGGCCTCGGCAAATCACCGGGCTGTGCTTTTAAATGCTTGAAATTTACGGTCTTGCCATCGATACGCGGCGGTGTACCTGTCTTTAGCCTGCCGACGTCAAACGGCAGTTCACGCAAACGCTTTGCCAGCGAAATGGACGGTGGATCACCAGCGCGTCCACCAGCACTCTGGCTCTCACCCATGTGAATTTTACCGCCAAGAAATGTGCCCGTGGTCAACACAACGGCATTCGCATGAAAGACCTGTCCCATGCTGGTGCGGCAACCGGTTATACGGTCTCCCTCCAACAGCAGGTCATCGACCGCCTGCTGAAAAATACATAAGCCGGACTGGTTCTCGACAACCTTGCGTATGTGGGCACGATAGAGGTTACGGTCACACTGCGCACGTGTCGCACGAACTGCCGGTCCCTTACTGGAATTGAGGGTGCGTAACTGGATACCTGCAGCGTCTGCCGCTGCTGCCATCACACCACCGAGCGCATCAATTTCCCTGACCAGATGACCTTTGCCAATTCCGCCAATGGCCGGGTTACAACTCATTTGGCCGATGGTTTCAATGCTGTGGGTTAATAACAGAGTCGCAGCACCACTACGAGCCGAAGCCAGTGCGGCCTCGGTGCCGGCGTGCCCACCGCCAATGACGATGACATCAAATGTATCTGATTGCTTCAAAAGACTCTGCATCCTATTCGAGAGGAATCGCGTATTGTACTGAAAATCAAGGATAACTGTAATTTATTGGCTTTGAATTTCCGCAGCCAGCGCCTGTGCTCTTTTGAGCATGATGTAGTCTTCATCGGCATCCTTCCAGATCGCCAGTGCATAATTGACTGAGGCCAGTGCCATCTGGGGCATCTTTCGTGCCTGCTGGAGACGGGCTTTTTCAACCCATAACATGGGTTCTGAGGGATCTAGACGGAATCCCGCCTCGATCGACTCTTCGGCTTTACTCAGGTCGCCGAGCAAGATTTGAGCTTTTGCCATCTGGGCATAAATTTGGGATAAACCAATTTGCGAACCACTGGCGACGACCGACTGGTTTGTCTTTTCAATTGCCTTCATGCAGTGATCTGCCATTGCTGCATAGTCATGCTTTGCTCCGCTGATGATGGCCTCTACCATATGAACCTTAATTTCAAGAAAGTTTAACTGGAACTGCTCCATTACTTCCCGTGCCTGCTGCAGTGAGGCCTGGGCCGCATCAATGTCCTTTGCCCTTGCCTCGATCATTGCAGCATTGAAAGCCATGAATTTATCCAACGGTGGAGACAGCATTCCCGTTGCGGTATTGAGTGCACTGCGGGCAGATTCGAAATCACCCAAAAGGACATAAAAGTCGATCAGTGGGTCATAAAGACTCAGGGTAAGTTCTAACTGACCCTGCGACTGACGCAGGAATTCTTCCTGTGCATAGATCTGCCGGATGGCTTCACTAATCCTGCCGAGGCGAAACTCAAGCAGGGCGGCACCCTGCCGGACCAGGGCTTTGTCCATTGGCGTTTGCGCAAATCCCTCCGCTTCCTCCAGCAACTGCCTGGCAGCGGGAATATCACCCTTGCGCGACGTTATGATTGCCAGCTTCAGGGTTGGCCTGACAGGTGAATTTTGCAAAACCTGGGCCTGTTGATACTGTTCCTCAGCAGCGTCAAGTTCACCGCTATCACGCAGCATATCGCCCAGCTGGATGTTTGCTTCGATATCCTCTGGTTTTTGCTCCTGATATTTACGGGCGTAATCAATGGCAGCATCCGTATTACCGGTTGCCTGCTCAAGCCTGGACATCCTCAAATAGATATCAACATTCAATGCGTCCCTTTCCAGGGCCAGAAGAGATTCCTTTTTGGCTTCTTCCAACTCCCCGGAAAAAATTAACCTGTCTGCAAGGTTGTTGTGCGAGGTCGCATCATCACGTATTTTTGTCTGCAAATACAGGAATGACATCATTTTCTCGTGATCCCCGGCAAGCCGGTAGAGCATTGATTTAAGCTCCGCCCGGTCACGTGCAGGCAAGCGGTAATCGAGCGCCTGCGCCTTCGACAGAGCCTCCTGTGAACCCGGCAGGTCACCACTTTGGATCAAATTAACAGCCTTCGCGAACCAACCCAGGACAAAACCCGGATCAATGCTGGTGGCCAGGTCAAAGAACGCATTGGAGGCGGCAAAATCATTATTGAACAAGCGTGCGTTGAGCCCCAGGATATAAGCTTTCAGTGCCTCTTCTGACTCACCGTAGGTTTCTGTTAACGGCAAATCCTCCGCGATGCGCTTACTGCTTTCAGGAACATCCAAAGCACGCCGGATCGATTTGGATAAGCGGTCCGTAGCCTGGTAAATGTCTGCACCACTCGCCGTGAGTTCCGCAACCTGGTCAAGCGCCTGCGTATCCCAGACTCGCGCAGTCAACACGACTTCATCGGCCGCTTTATCCAGTGATCCTTCAACAAAAAACTGCCGGTTTGCCTCGTTAGCAATTTTTCGCATCAGGGTCAGCGGTACTTTTACACCATCCTCGAAACCCCCCTGACGTAATCGCCAATAAAAGCCGCTGCTGAAGTTTTTCCAGGGCGAGGTTGCCAACACAAACGGGTCCTGCCGCAAGTCCTGAACCAACAGCTCCGTTATGCCGTACTGCAACCAATCAAGGTTGCCGTCACCGGATTTGTTTTCCCAGAAGAATACGACCATTCTGCTACGAAACGTCTCGCTGGGAATGTAATGTGTTTCCTGCTGGCCAAGTTCATTGGCGATCGTTATCTGGGTCGCTGCCAGGTTAAAATCCTTATCACCAAAAACACTCAGCAACAGCCCGATCGTGGCGATCAGATTAATTGGCACACCGACCTTTTCAAGCCGGGTTGCCTTGTCTTTTCCCGGCCTGCCGTGTGTCCATGCAATCAACATGACAGCTGGAATCAAAGAGTAAAGCCCCCAGAACACAATGTCGCTCAAGTAGGGCGACAGCAGGTAACGCTCAACCAGACGGTCGAGGATTTCAATCGCTACCCAGACGCCGGCGACGTACACGCCGACAGCAGGCAAAATGCGTCGATCACGCAACTCAGTGATGAAATCTGCCATTTAACTGAAACCCTGACCTCAGAAACCGGAGGATAGTTTAGTTCATTTTGATGGAAAACCCCGAATGCCAATCGTCATAAGCCCAGCAATTGCCGTTGTGCTAATCTCGATCCCTGCGACGAGACGATCTTGCCTGTCCGGCACTACGGTGGCTGGATCGTGATGAAACCGTCGCTGGCCGCGAGCTACCCCTGGAAGATGAACCCCTTGATGATGGAGCAGACCGGTGTACCGTAGCACCTGAGGGGGCTGCTGAGACACTGACATTCTTTGCCGGAACAGATTTGGCGGGCTCAAGACGGCTCTTTGCACGTTTTGTTTTATCGTTATTCCTGATAACTTTATCCTGGGTACCGGATTGTCCGGCCGGTCGCAGTGGACCGTAGTATCCGACCGGCGCCAGGCGATTTCTGGCAATTTTACGTTCACTGTAAGTATCTGATCTTTCATCCTCATCATCTGAGCCATCACGGTGACGCCGGTCTTCATAATCTTCCCGGGCAATGCGGTCACTTACATCACCCCGGTCATCACGATTATTCCGGCGACAACCGGCATGACCTGGGCAATTTGCTCTGTTGGCATACCGGTAATGGCGATGATGATACGGGCCAGCCCAAGGTGAATAATAAACATCGTAGCCATAGGGGTAACCCCAGCCCCAACTATATGGATAAATGTGGGAAAAAGAGTATCCGCGATAGCCGCCGTAACCCAGGTAAAAGTAATCGAGCGATGACCATGGGTAATAAACAACACCCGAATAATCACTTGAATTCAAGACATAAGCCGGATCATCCTCGGCATAATAAACACCGTCTTCCAGTGCTGTTTCCGGAGAGTAATAGCTCACGCAGCCAGTTAATAAAACGAGCAACGGCACGATAAACGACTTCTTCATACATTCTCCAATACCGGATCAACCGGCAGAATGCGCATCTTATACATAAGAATAGCAGAATTCGGTAATCCAGTTGCTGAATGAGCTTGCAAGCAATTTCACTCTCGGCCGGTCAATCAAGAAGGTACAATCACAAGGGCTGAAACCCCGTTGAAGGAGAATGATGAATGAGCAGGGCGATTTACGAACTGCAGGGATTTGCAATCACCCTGGATAAGGTAGCACTGGTAAGCCGGGTTTTTGCAGCGGACAACAACGAGGGTTACCAGTTTAATATCAGTTTCAGCAGCGAACTGCGCCTGCCGGTGAAGTTTCCGACCCGCACAGATGCCGATTTGGAACGTCAGCTGTTTCTTAAAGCGTTGAAGGAAAGCTGATGCCGGGTTATTCCGAACGCTGAATGAATTGTGCTCCAGCTGCGCCGGCACCTGAGATAACGACAAGAACCCTGGCTGGCTTATCTTCATCCAGATCACCCGGTAACCGCATGACAAACTGACCGGTTGAGTGTATCTGGCCGCCCTGGCTCCAGGTGACTTCAACGGGGTTACCTGTGTACGTCGCTTCCGGGAAGGTTGTTGAGCACCTGGACTCCGGCGCAATATTGCCGCATGAGACGAAGTTTCCCGTGACAGGCACCAGCAACCTGACTGCCGAGATATACATCAGGGTCTGGTTTTCTATGATCATACCGTCTATCTGAATGGGTGGGCCACTATCTACAGGTGCGGCAGAACAGGCAAACAGCAAAGCCGTACAAAGACCGGTTACCACTGGCTTAAGCATCAGGTAGGCCCGTGTACGGCAATCGCAACTGAGAGCATGTAAGACCTGCATTAATCACCCGGGTATAGTGAATATCGGTCTGGGCTTTCTTCGCATTTAGCTGGGCACTCTTTCCTAACCTGAAGCCAAATTCAATAAAGATGGTCATCAGCAGGATGGTGCCTATGAGCAATACCCAGATGGGCATTAAATCCAAAAAGTGTGAAACCAGCATGGAGTTATTCCCGAACAGGTTGTTGATAAAAACGCCGTATTATTTCCAGCAGTCTAGGAGCCTGTCGGATTTAACATGATCTACTCCGAAAAACCCGACAGGCTCCTAGCGTAAAGCATTGTTGATGATTTCGGATACATCACCCGACAAATTTTCAACAGCGGCAATACGTTGTAGTTGCTCTTTCATCAGCCTTTTTCTGTCTTCATCATATCGTTTCCAACGATTAAATGCTGAAGCCATCCTGGCGGCTATCTGCGGATTCAATCCATCCAGTTCAATCACGCGACCCGCATGAAAGCTATAACCTGAGCCATCGGCGGCGTGGAACCCGGTCGGGTTCAGCATTGAAAATACACCAATCAGAGAGCGCACCTTGTTTGGATTCTGGATACTGAAAGCGGGGTGCTGCATCAACTTCCGCACCTTGTTCACCGTGTCGGAACCGGGTTTGATGGCCTGCATAGTGAACCACTTATCCATTACCAGCGCATCGGATTTCCACTTGTTTTCAAAGTCTGAAAGTGCTTTTTCCGCCAAGGCGGAATTCATCATTACCAGGCCCTTAATAGCGGCCAGCGTATCCGTCATGTTGTCACTTGATTTGAGTTGAGCGGCAGTCAATGACTCACCCGCATCTGTTTCAAGCAAATAGAACAGGCAGGTGTTCTTCAGGGCCCTCCGGGCCATCTCCCCGGGTGATTTCTGATACGGTTGCCCGTCATTCAACTCGTGGTACCGCTCAGCAAAAAGCGTTTCCAGGCCGTTAGCCAAACCTTTCTTGATAAACTTGCGGGCCGCGTGGATACCATCGACATCCACGACTTCCATCTGCTCTGCAAGATAATCTTCATCCGGCAGGGTCATGGCCTCAGCCAGCAGTGCCGGGTCAGCCGAGGCGTCAGACAGGATTCCGTGAAAGGCTTTGAGCAATGACGGGTCCAGCTTCATTTCCAGACCCTTGGCGTAACGCCGGCGTTGTTCGAGAATGGCGCTTTGGGCCATTCGCTGTGCAGCATCCCAACGCACAAACGCATCGCTGTCATACGCGATCAATATAGCCAGTTGCTCAAGCGAGTAATCGTAAAACACCTTAACCGGGGCCGAGTAATCCCGGAACAAAGAGGGTACCGGTATTTCAGGAACATTGATAAAAGAATATTCCTGATGTTCGTTTTCCATCACCAGTAACCGGGTCCCTTCCAGCGCATCTGCCTCGCTGTCGAGTTGTAATGGCAACTCATCACCATTGGTGGTCAACAAACCAAGCGCAAAAGGAATAACGAGGGCTTTCTTATCCTTTTGATCATGTGTTGCAGGTGTGTGCTGCTTCAATGTCAGCGTGTATTTTTGGGTTTTCGCATCGTAATGATCTGTTACATGTACATGTGGTGTACCGGACTGGCTGTACCAACGCCCGAAACGGTCGAGGTTGACGCCATTGGCATCTGTCATTGCGGCGAGAAAATCATCACAGGTAACGGCTTGACCATCATGCCGTTCAAAATACAACTTCATGCCCTTCTGGAAACCACTCTCTCCCAGCAGGGTATGGTACATACGGATAATTGTCGCGCCTTTCTGATAAACGGTCGCGGTATAAAAATTGTTGATTTCAACATACTGGTCGGGCCGTATCGGGTGTGACATCGGACCATCATCTTCGGGAAACTGCCTGTTTCTGAGGTCACGGATTACCCTTATGCGTTTAACCGCACGCGATTGCAGATCGGCCGAAAACTCTTCATCGCGAAAAACCGTCAGGCCTTCTTTCAGTGTTAACTCGAACCAGTCCCTGCAGGTGACACGGTTTCCGGTCCAGTTGTGAAAATATTCGTGGCCGATGACGCCTTCAATACCCTGGTAATCCGCATCTGTTGCCGTATCCGGCCTTGCCAGGACATATTTCGAGTTAAAAATGTTCAGCGATTTGTTTTCCATCGCACCCATGTTGAAGTCGTTGGTGGCAACGATGTGATAGATATCGAGATCGTATTCAAGATTAAACCTCTCTTCATCCCAGCGCATCGCATTGATCAGCGACTCCATTGCGTGCTCACAGCGGTCAAGGTTTTCCGCCTCGACATAGATTCTCAGGGCAACATCACGTCCGCTACGGGTTGTGAAATGGTCCTCGACCAGTGCGAGGTCGCCGGCAACCAGTGCAAAGAGGTAAGAAGGTTTAGGGAAGGGATCTTCCCAGCGAACCCAGTGACGCCCGCCGGGCAATTCACCCGAGCCTGCCTGGTTGCCATTTGACAACATAACCGGAAACTCTGATTTATCAGCTTCCAGCGTGACCCCGTAACGGGCCATTACATCGGGACGGTCCGGGAACCAGGTAATTTTACGAAAACCCTGGGCCTCACATTGGGTAAGTAAGAATGAACCGGACAGATACAAGCCTTCAAGCGCGGAATTGCTCGCGGGATGGATCCGGACTTCGGTTTTTATCACGCTCGTTGGTGGCGCATCGAAAATGGTCAGCGTTTCGCCCTCAACAGCATAGTCATCGCTACTCAAAATGCGGCCATTCAGGGACATGGACAGCAGTTGCAGATCATCGCCATTGAGCACGATATCCTGTGACGTATTTGATGCGTCCTTTAACTGCAACTCCATCTCTGCCCGAACAATGGTAGTGTCGCTACCGATATCGAAATGAATATCCAGGTGGTTAACATCCCACGGATAAGCCGTATAATCCTTGCGAAAAATAGACTTGCCGGATATACCTTCTTTCATGAACCTGTTCCTTTATTTAATTTAAGCTGGTGAAGTGATTAAGAGGGCCAGTATTATATGCTGATGGATATCAAAGCGGCAGACCAAATTCCTGATCTTGCGGATATTTTTTCCGCTCAACAGCGAATTAACGGCAAAATCCGCACGACGCCGGTTCTCACGGACCCGCATCTGAATGCGGAAATAGGCTGTGAGCTGTGGCTAAAGTGCGAAAACCTCCAACATACCGGCGCATTCAAATTCCGCGGTGCCAGCAATGCAGTCGCCATACTTGACGAGTTAGGCATGCCCGGTGATGTCGCAACCCATTCATCAGGAAATCATGGTGCCGCCCTGGCACTCGCGGCTTCCACCTGCAATCGCCGTGCGTGGGTCGTAATGCCCGAGAATTCTGTCAGGCCCAAGGTAGAAGCCGTGCGTCGGAACGGTGGTGAAATTGTATTCTGCGCTCCAAACCAGCAGGACAGGGAAAAAGGGCTGGCCGGTCTCGTTGCAAAGGGTTGTATTCCTGTTCCACCCTATGATCATGGGCATATCATTAGCGGTCAGGGTACTGTCGTCATTGAAATGTCGGAGCAGATTCCGGGACTGGACATCATTATCACACCAGTGGGTGGCGGCGGTCTGATCAGCGGTAGCGCAATTGCTGCGAGGGCATTGATTCCCGGTGTCAGAGTCATTGGTGCTGAACCTGAGGGTGCGGCGGATACCGCATTGAGCCTCAGCCAGGGTAAGCGTGTCGACCACTACGCCGTAGACACCATTGCAGACGGGCTTCGTGCTATTGTTGGTGTGCTGAATTTTGAAATCATTCATGACAATGTAGACGAAGTGATTACGGTCAGCGATGAAGAAATTATCGAAGCCATGGCACTGGCATGGCAACGATTCCGACTGCTGATTGAGCCGTCATCTGCCACCGTCCTGGCAGCAATACTAAGGTCACCCGGGAGTTTTGCCGGCCAGCGTGTTGGTGCCATCATCAGCGGTGGCAATGTCGACCTTGAACACTTGCCTTTCATGCCATGACCCAGCAACTCTACTTGTTGCGCCATGCCGAGGCAGAACCCTGGAACCCGCTGGGAAACGATTTTTCGAGATCACTCAGCTCAAGTGGCGTCCATCATGCGCAACTGGTGTCCAACTGGGCGTTTGAAACACTTCCACCTCCGGATACCATATTGTGTTCACCCGCTAAACGGACACGCCAGACACTCGCGCCCCTGCTTTCCCTCTGGCCGCGGTTACTGGCATACACTGATTTTGTAGATTCGATGTATGGTGCATCTTTGAATATGCTGCAGACACTGGCCGAAGACGCATTCAGTTACAGTGAGCGGCTTTTAATGGTCGGTCATAATCCGGACATAATGCAGATGCTGGTCAACGTGCTGTCGCCAGATCAAGCTGCCGATATTAAAGGAATGGACACAGGAACCCTTGCGGTTATCGAGTTTCCCGATCATTTCAAACGACAAATACGTGCGGGTAAACTACTCCACCTCATCCGGTACAACGATTTTTCAATCGATTGAAGACAGGTATACCTGTGACAATGCCTTCAATCCGGCTTCATCCTCCTCGTTGAAACGATCGGGGCTGGTGCTGTCTACATCCAGCACACCAAACAATTCACCCCGTTTGAACAGGGGTACAACAACTTCTGAGCGTGCATCGGCATCACAGGCAATATGCCCGTCGAAAGTATCAACATCCGCTACACGTATTGCGTCACCAGAGACTGCAGCGCTGCCGCAAACCCCCTTGCCCATTTCAATACTGACACAGGCCGGCTTTCCTTGGAAAGGGCCGAGCATTAGCTTATCGTCCTGTAGAAAATAGAACCCGACCCAACTGACATCAATCAGTTCCTGGTATAGCAACGCACTGAGGTTTGCAGAATTTGATACCCGGTTGGTGGACACGCTTAACAAACCCTCCGCCTGTTGAAGAAGTCGTTGCCAGGAAAAACGGTCGGAATCTTTCATGATTTTTTAAAAACAAGAATAAAATTGTTGGCGGGCATGGCAATCTTGAGTTCCATCGGCATGTCGTGAAGATTAGCCAGGGATTCGATCATCGCCAGATCACGAATCCCCATCCTTGAATCCCTGGCGCGCAAACTCGCATCAAAGTGTGCATTGCTTTGCGAGGTAAAACGGTTGTCGATATTAAACGGTCCGTACAGACAAAACCGGGCATGGGTATCAAGATGTGCCGCAACGCCGGTAAACATGGCAACCACAGCATCCCACGGCATGATATGTGCCGTGTTAGCGGAAAATGCAGCATCATAAATGTATTCCGGCCAGGGGTCGCAACTCACATCCAGTTGAAGCAGCGGCAAAATATTGTCATTGCCTTCAGCTTCAAAACGGGCTGAAAGCCCTGCCAGGTTTTCGTTCCTGTCAGTTGGCTGCCACAACAGACCGGGTAATTGTTGCGTAAAGAACACGGCATGTTGACCCGTACCTGAACCGACCTCCAACACCGAACCATGATGAGGTATCAGAACCCGCAGCTGATCCAGAATAGGTTGCCTGTTTCTTTCGGCGGCAGTTGAGAATGAGATGGTGCTCAAACGCTAAAAACCGCTTTCTACCTGCTGCTGAATGGCATCGCAGATTTCCCTGGATTCGGAAATCAATGCACCCAACTGGGCCTGCATCCTGGCAATAAATGCATCGTCCTTTGTGTGCGGCAGGTTAATTCGCACATTGTGAATCGCGCCCTGCACACCGGCCAGGGCCATCAGGGCTCCCACACCGGCATCACTCATCACGGCCATATTTCCGATGTTAGCTGCCGACTGGCAGAGGTCCAGAACCTGCCTGCACAGTTCTGCCGTTCGCAACGGCACCTCGGCTGCCGATTTGTAACCTGCCCGGATAACACTGGAACGCAATTCAATCTGCTCAGCGGTATCCTTTGCCATGCGCATACCGGCGATGACCTCGTTAAACGCCTCGGTATCTGCATCAATGGCCCGTATGAGTTCATCCTTGATAGCCTGGGCCTTATCTGCCAATTGGCACAACTCAACATATTGTGAATCGAACTCGCCCTTACCGACTGAAAGGTTGACCACCATCGAGGCCAGGGCCGAACCCAGGGCACCCGCCAGTGCTGCGATCGAACCGCCACCCGGCGCGGGCGTATCCCGTGAGACTTCATCAACAAAATCCGTGATGGTCAGGTTTGCCAACGGACCGTCGGGTACCGGCAGGCCGATGACTTTCTTGTCGATATCAAACTCGGCGACATCGGTAAGTCCCATCGCCTGCACAGCTGTTGTAACGATGTCACGCGCAGGAATACCGGTGGACTTCTGCATACGCCGTAGATAAAACCGTCCAGCCTCCTGCATGGCTTCATACGGCACGACGCCTACCACTTCCGAGCCGGTGATAACAATTCCGCGCTCAATTGCCAATTGGCGCACGGCCTCCAGCACTGCAACGGGGGAAGTGATCTTGTAATTGGTCAGGTTGAGGGAAATTTGAGCGCATTTGTAATCATCCACAACCCAGCCAATACCTTTGAGGTGGGTGAACATACCATCCTTATAAACCGGTCTTCCAATAAGGTTATCGGGGTCAAGCCCGATAGACCGGTAACGTTGGTACAAGTCTGCGTCATATCTGTTTTTGTAGAACTCTGCGAGTTCCTCGAAAGAACCCGCTATGAGGTCGGAATTGCCATCGGCATACTTGCCTTCTTCGAAATAAACCACGTCACCTTTGTAATAGAAAGGTTCGACGTTGCCGATTCGTTTCCACCGGCCGCGCTCACGGATTTCGTAGGCAATTTCATTGGCGTAACGCCGGTCGGTTGTATTCAGATTGATATTGTAGGCAATCAGAAACTCGCGGGCTCCAACCGCTGTCGCCCCGGCTCCCGGGTTAAACACAGCGGGTCCAAAATCCGGTGTCCAGGCAGGATCAGCCAGCTTTTTCTGCAGGCCCTCGTATTCACCTGCACGAACCTTGGCCAGGTTCTGTCGTTCGGGTTTACTTGCCGCGTGTTCGTAAAGGTACACAGGAATATCCAGTTCATCACCTATGCGTCTCCCCACTTGCCGGGCGATTTCAACACACTCTTCCATGGTTGCATTGCTTACCGGGACAAAAGGACAAACATCCGTTGCACCAAAGCGGGAGTGCTCACCCTGATGAGTTGACATGTCGATCAGCTCACTCGCTTTTTGAACCGCCCGGAAAGCTGCCTCCTTGACCGGCTCCGGTTCTCCAATAAAAGTCACCACTGTACGGTTGGTGCTCTCACCGGGATCCACATCCAATAGCTGGATGCCCTGAACGCTTTCAATGGCATCGGTGATCTGCCTGATCACTGCCAGATCGCGACCCTCGGAAAAATTCGGTACACATTCGATTACTTTTTTCACAATTCATAGTCCATAGAAAATGTTTTTAGGAAAGCGGGTACGCTCACTGGAAAGCAGCCATGAGTGACTGTTCAAGGAAACCGTAGCGGCAAGAGCTATTATAATTTATTCCAAATTCCCGGAACAGGTCTGGCCCGGTGAGAGGTATAAAAAAGCCCGGGACATGCCCGGGCTCTTAAGTCGACAACTTTACATGATCAGTTAACTACGGGACGTTCCTCGACGATGGTAGGCGTCACGAATATCAGCAGTTCACGTTTTTTGGTTTCGTTGGCACGACGCTTGAATAAGTTGCCAAGTACCGGGATGGCGCTCAGGTAAGGAACCCTGTCTTCCTTTCGTGCCCGTTCATCCTGGAAAATACCGCCCAGCACGATGGTCTCACCGTTATTTACCAGGACGGACGTACTCAGTTCTCGTGTATCAATCGATGGTACCGAACCACCACGACCGGTCTGGTAAATCTCACCAACCGAATCCTGTTTGACTTCAAGCTCCAGCTGAACACGGTTATCCGGTGTAATCAGCGGTGTTGCACGTAATTCAAGTACCGCTTCCTTGAACTGAACGGCCGTTGCACCCGAGGATGCAGCTTGCTCATAAGGAATTTCAACACCCTGT